>Ga0181536_10000711_pt1 | contig 39880 bp, 35 predicted proteins | sample PEATcosm2014_Bin_41_FD_121105 | JGI IMG/M metagenome (GOLD analysis project Ga0181536, IMG submission 121105) | Peatland microbial communities from MTU Mesocosm Facility, Houghton, MI, USA - PEATcosm2014_Bin17_60_metaG | ecosystem: Environmental > Terrestrial > Soil > Wetlands > Peat | place...
CATCGCACCTCGCCGCGCTTACGCGCGCCGGCACTGTCGTGTGCTCGCAGCGGTCCAAATGAGCCGTTTGGTGCATCCCTTAGGCGGCCATCCTGGTGCCCTCTCTCACCGGCGCTAACACTTGTCCGGGTCGGGATTTCCCATGATTGGTTTCGGCGTCGCACTCACCACCTCTGGTGGCGAGTAGCGCGCTTCGCCTTCACGCGCGGTCGCATAGACCTTGATGAGCTGCGCGAAGTCGGCCCGGTCGGAGAGCGTCGTAGTGATTGCGGAAACATAGGGGCCGAATCCGTCAGTGCTGAGTTGAAATCGGTTCGCGGCCGTAGCGGCGCGCAAGCCCTCGATGAAAATATCCGTGGTTGCCTGGTCGCGCCGGCCAAGTGCGAAGTTCAGTACCAGTTTCTTCTGCCGCTCGATGGCCACGAAGCAATAGGCGTCTCCGATGCTGTTGTCGTCCTTCTCGAACGGAAATTTGTGCGCTTCCTTTTTCTTGACGAAGCCCCAGATTTCGTCGCACTGCACATCGCTAACGGCGACGTTTACGATCAGGCGCCCCATTACCTTCTCGCAGCGCTCGCCGGCGACGACCAGGAGCTTGAGGATAGTCTTAGGATGGATGCCAGTCAGCCGCTTTACGCTGCTAACCGAGCAGCCTTCGACGAGCATGGAGAGGACCCTGGAGGCGTCCTCCATGCCCTTGTACATACCTTCCAGGTCTTCGTGGGGTTCCGTGAAGGTGCGCTTGCATTGCCGGCATTGAAACCGGCGGAAGCCGTTTCGGTGTTTGCCGAATCTCCTGCATTCGGCTCCGCAATTCTCGCACGTCATTGTGGCCTTGCCTTTCGCGGGCAAATGCGCCAGAATGACAGTGGGTTCGCAAACCCTGCTTCTGGCGAAAGCCCGAAGTTGAGCCTCGCTGGTAGTTTCCGCTATCAGCGAGGCGTGTTAACGTTTAGCGGATTCGGACCGCCGACTTTCCGCCGTATTCTCTGCTACGTCGTAACTCCACAGCCCGTTATTCCGCTTCTTTATGCCCAATTGCTTAAAGGCGAAGATGATCCCGGATCGGGGCGTCGCATAGCAAGACAGGTCGATTCCCCGCTGAACCATGGATTCGCGGGCTTCATCGATAGACATCACCACTCCGTCACAAAAGAGTTCGCGGCAGGCTTTGATAATAGCTTTGCCAGCGCTCCGCCTTTTAGCGGAGATAATCCTGTCTCGCTCGACTCGCTCGCGGTACGCCTTGTCTGTCTCGGCGCGGGCTTGTTCGTGTGCGGCGGTTATGGCTTCCATCTCCAATGCACTCAGAACCCCCTTATATCTGAGCTTTTGCTCGGCATCTCGCTCGCACTCAACTTCGCCGCTTTTGACAAGCCGCTTCAGGACGGTGTGAACAACGGCAAGGGGATTATCGTAATCCTCTGCCTTCCAGCCCTTCAGCACCAAGCGATCCCTGATTTCCGGGGCGGCAAGTTTCTCCATGTGGAAGTACTTCCCCTCCAACCAGCCATATGCCGACTTCAGGATTTCACGAACAGTTGCCGTGATTTCGAATTCCCGCTCTGTCTGGTCCATAGCCGCAGTCGGGACCTGTGGGCGTTGGTCGGGCTGGAGGATGGGGGCGAGGGCTTCACTTGCCGCGGTCACCGCCTCTATCCGCTGATCGATCTGAGCAAGCATGCCCACCACGCGCTCCCGCACACGGTCAAGCCTCTTCAGTTCTGCCTGAAATCCCGCTTGCGTGCTTCTGTAATCCAGCTTCATCGTTTACACAAGGAGATTACCACATGACTGCAAAGGAATCAAGGAAAATCGACAGATGTATAAACATAATCGAGAAGTGTGTAAACCTCGGTCCTCCCTGGGACCAGGCGGCATGGGAAGCGCTGCGCGATGACCTTGACGAGGAAATTCGGGCATGCCAAGCCCGCATCGCCGAACTTAAGCGCTTCAGGAAAACCGCCCAGCGCAACATTGACGAGCTTCGGCCGTTCCCGCAGAAGCTGATGGAGAGGCTCCTGGCGTGAATTCGCATCAACGCACAAATGCCAGACTACCCGCCGCCCGGAGCCCGGCATAAAGGAGTAGAATTGATCCATGCTGCGATCCGTCGCCGGGCCGTGTCTCTGCCTCTGGGTCCTCCTGGCTGTCAGCGGGAGTGTGGCAGGCCAAACCAAGCAACCGTCCCCGGATCAGAACGACGAGGTGAGCACCCACGATACCCCTGCGACTTTCCGCACCAAAGTCAATCTGGTGCTAGTGCCGGTGGTGGTTCGCGACAGGCAAGGGCGCGTGATCGGCGACCTGCACAAGGAAGACTTCCAGATCTTCGATAGAGGCAAACCGCAGACGATCTCCTCCTTTTCCATCGAGACGCTCGCCAGCCAGACCGCCGAGCCGGTCAAGACGGAGACGCCTCCCGCGCTGAGCGGCGAGGAGGCGCCCGCGGTAACCAACCCGGCCGACATTCCCAAACGTTTCGTCGAGTACTTCTTCGACGATGTGCATCTCGCTCTGGGCGATCTGATGCAGGTCCGCAACGCCGCCGAACGCCACATGAACGAATCGCTGGTGCCCACCGACCGGGCGGCCATTTTCACCACCTCCGGCCGGACGTCGCTCGATTTCACGGACGATCGTGCCAAGCTGCATGCGACCCTTCTCCGCCTGAGTCCGCAGCCCATCGCCCGCGCCATGAGTCAGTTGTGCCCGGACATCAGCTATTACCAGGCGGACTTGATCATAAACCAGAACGATCCAATGGCCTTGCAAGCCGCCGTGCAGGACGCGATTATGTGCATGAGTCTGGACCCTACCATGCCGGGCACCGTGCAACAAGCGCAATCGATGTCCCGGTCGACTGCCTCGCAGGTTCTCGAAAATGGCGAGTCGGAAAGTCGCATTTCTCTCCTATCGCTCATGAGTGCGGTCCGCCGGATTGGCGCCATGCCGGGGCAGCGCAGCATCATCCTCATTTCCCCGGGATTCCTCACGCTCTTCGATCTGTTCCAGGAGAAGGCCGAGATCATCGACCGCGCCATACGCTCCAATGTCATCATCAGTGCGATCAACGCACGCGGTCTGTATACTATCGTTCCAGGCGGCGATGCCAGCCAGCCACCTCCCCAGAGTGCTACCGGGGCAATGATGCGATCCCAATATTTAGGGGCCAGTGCGCTAGCCGAGGAGGATGTGCTCGTCGAATTGACTTATGGGACGGGCGGCACGTTCTTTCACAACAACAACGACCTGTTCGAGGGATTCAAGCGCGTGGCCGCGCGGCCGGAATTCGTTTACGTGCTGGGTTTTTCGCCGCAAAACCTGAAGCTCGATGGACGGCTGCACGCGTTGAAGGTTACCCTCAAGAACTCCAGCAAGCTGGATCTGCAGGCACGCAAGGGCTACTATGCTCCCCAGCACCTGGCCGACCCGGCGGAGACTGCCAAGAAGGAAATCCAGGACGCGCTGTTCTCGCGCGAGGAACTGCGTGACATCCCGGTCGTGCTGCACACGCAGTTTTTCAAACCAACCATGGAAGACGCGAGGCTGGCGGTGCTGGCGCGCGTGGATGTGAAACATCTGCGTTTTCGCAAAGAGAATGGTCGCAACCGGGACGACCTGACCGTCGTCTCCGGCCTTTTCGACCGGAACGGAAACCTGGTTACGGGAAACTCCAAAACCGTCGAGATGCGCCTGAAGGACCAGACTTTGGAGAGCAGGCTAAACTCGGGGATCACCGTCAAAAGCAGCTTTGACGTGAAGCCGGGCAGTTACATGATCCGGCTGGTGGTCAGAGATTCCGAAGGACAACTCATGGCAGCCGCCAATGGCACTGTCGATATTCCAATGAATTGAGGTGCAAGATGCAGCTTCGCAGCATGTTACTTCTGGCAGCCGCGATCGGCGCCGCGGGTGCGGTCGCGCGGGCGCAGGACGCCAATGCCCAGGCCCCCGGCTCCCTGCCGGTGATCAAGGCGGAGACGCGCCTGGTTTTGGTGGACGCAGTCGTCACCGACAAGAAAGGACAATATGTTCGCGATCTCGAACAGAAAAACTTTCGCGTCTGGGAAGACAACAAGGAACAGACCATCACCAGTTTTTCCTTCGAAGCCGATCCTAACTCGCCCAATAACAATCAGAAGCACTATATGGTGCTGCTCTTCGATAACTCCACCATGGATTTTGGCGATCAGATGCGGGCGCGCCAGGCCGCGGCGAAGTTCATCGACGCCAACGCCGGTCCCAACCGCCTGATGGCCGTTATCAATTACGCCGGCAGTATCAGCGTGGCGCAGAACTTCACGGCGGACGCCGACCGGCTGAAGAAAGTGGTCAGCGGTGTCGGGTTCTCGCCGGTTTCGCCCAATGAGCCGGTGCAAGTGGCATCCACGGGCATACCGAGTCTGGGAAACGCCGCGGCGGCCTCCTTCGGTGTGTGGGACGAGTTACTGGCCCTGCGCAGCATGGCCAAGCTGCTGGCGCCCATCCCCGGCCGCAAGATGGTCGTGTTGCTGACCTCCGGTTTTCCCCTGCACGCCGAAATTATGTCGGAACTGACCGCCGTGATTGCCGAGTGCAATCGCGCGAATGTGGCGATCTACCCGATTGACGTGCGCGGTCTGGTGACTCCCATCGGGATGGGACCCACCGGCGCGAGCCCGTGGTCCCCTCCCGCTCGCCAACTGGTGCAGCTTGTTCCCGCTTCTTACAGCCCCGGGAATTCGTTGGGCATGGCGTTCTTCCAGCATGGTGGTGGTGGTGGTGGCACGGGCGGTGGCGGCGGCACGGGCGGTGGTGGAGGAGGCACGGGCGGCGGCGGCGGTAAGGGTGGAGGCGGCGGCACGGGCGGTGGCGGCGGCACGGGTGGCGGCGGCACGGGCGGTGGCGGCGGTAAAGGAGGCTCCGGCGGTACCGGCGGTAGCGGCGGGAAGGGTGGGGGTGGTGGCGGCGGCACGACAGGCAACCCCGGCCTGAACAACTCCCTCAACCCCAACACCTTGAATCCGTACAACCAGTCCCGCATGCTGATTCCGCAATTTCCGCAAAGCGCCACAACCAATCAGCAGGTCCTTTTCGCTCTGGCCGATGGCACCGGCGGTTTCGTGATCGTCAACACCAACGACCTGCTGGGCGGATTGGAAAAAATCAGCAAGGAGCAAGACCAGTTCTACTTACTCGGCTATACACCGTCTGAGTCGCCGGAGGGAAGCTGCCATTTCCTGAAGGTAAAACTGGATCGCCCCGGGACCTCGATTCGCTTCCGCAACGGTTATTGCAACGTGAAGCCCACGGACGCGCTGTCGGGCAATCCGGTCGAAAAGGATCTGGAAAACCGCGTGGCCGGCACCGCGCTTGGAGTTCCCGGCGCCAGCATGGAAGCGCCGTTCTTCTACTCGTCGAGTAATACGGCCCGCGTGGATGTAGCGCTCAATATTCCAACCGAGAGCATCAAGTTCGAGAAGTCCCATGGGAAATTTCATGCGGAATTGAATATCCTGGCCATCGCCTACCGCCCCGACGGAAGCGTGGCGGCGAAGTTCAGCGACAACAAGAAGATCGAGGTGGAGAACAAAAAGGAGCTGCAGTCCTTTACCGAGCGGCCGTACTACTATGACGGCCAGTTTGACATCGCCTCCGGCCAGTACACTCTGAAGGCGGCCTTCAGTTCCGGTGGCCCCAGCTTCGGCAAAGTGGAGATACCGCTCACTGTCGACCCTTACGACAGCAAGCAATTCGGTCTGAGCTCCCTGGCGCTCAGTAAGGAGCTGCGCAGGGCCGCCGACGCCGGCACGGACCTCGATGCGGTCTTGCTGGAAGGGCGCACACCCCTGATTGCACAAGGGTATCAGTTCGCCCCCGCTGCCGCGTACCGCTTCAAGACGACGGATCACGCGGCTCTGTACGCGGAGATCTACGAACCCCATGCGGGGGATAAGACTCCGCCCATCGTGGGAATTCAGCTTCGCGTGCTCGACCGCAAGACCCAAGAGGCCAAGCAGGACTCTGGAATGTTCAGCGTGAGTAACGAGATTCGCGCCGGTAATCCGGTGATCCCCGTCGGACTCAAGTTACCCGTCGATAAGCTCACTCCGGGCGCCTATCGCGTCGAAGTTAAAGCGATAGATGCGCTCAACAACTCGAAGACGCGCGTGGCCGATTTCGACGTGGAATAGCTTCGCCAACTCAATTGGAACCACGGATGGACACAGATAAACACAGATAACGCAGGCCTCATCCGTGTGCATCCGTGTCCATCTGTGGTTCCGGTTTTTTCGGTACAATGCGCCTATGAAGCTTTCGATATCGGCGCTCGCGGTATTGCTGTCCGCGTTGGCGGCCCCTCCCGATACGATCCACGGCAACGCTCTTGGCGATCCGAAGGCCCCGGTCCTGATCGAGGTCTTCAGCGATTTCCAGTGTCCCCACTGCAAGCGATTTCACGACGAAGATCTGCCGCTGATCGTCAAGGATTACGTGACTCCCGGCAAGGCGTACCTGGTGTATAGATATTTCCCGCTGCCGCAGCACACTTACGGGCGCAAGGCCGCCGAACTCGTCAGCGCCTGCGCGCAGTTAGGCAAGTACGAGGCGGCCGCCGATATCTTGTGGGCCAGGCAGAGCGCGTGGTCGCAGGACGGTAAGCTCGACGAAACCATTGCCGCCGTCCTCACGCCCGCCGAGCGTAAGAAGGTTGCGGCGCTGATCGGAGACCCAAGCGTGCAGAACCCCATCGATCGCGATCTGGCGGAGGGCATCGCGGTTGGGGTGAAGAGTACGCCCACTGTGCTGGTGACTTACAAATCGAGAAAGTTCCCGCTCTTTGGTGAAGGTCTGTTCAATTACAGGTGGATCAAGGCGACGTTGGATGACCTTCTTAAGTAGTAAGACGCCCGCCGGCGCCGCCGCATTGATTCTGAGGATTGCACTGGGCGTCATATTCGTGTACGCCGCCTGGATGAAACTGCGCGAACCTTGGGCCTTGTTCGCCATCGCGATCGACTCTTACCAGGTCCTGCCTTCATGGGCGGTGGAGCTGGTTGCGCGCGTTCTACCGTGGTTCGAGCTGCTGCTGGGCGTTCTGCTCATCGCAGGCGTGTGGAGGCATGTTTCGGCGGCTGCCGCATCGCTGTTGCTTGCGGTGTTTTTCGGGCTGATGGTCAGGGCCATGGCCAAAGGCATGCAAATCGACTGTGGTTGCTTCGGGCCGGGCGACCGCCTTTCCTGGGTAACTCTGCTTCGCGATGGTGCGCTGCTGGCAAGTTCGTTGTTCGTCACCACTACGGCCTTCCGGCGGGGCGGCCTTCCAGCCCGCGCGAGGAGCGCGGACTAAAGTCCGCGCCGCAAGCTGAAGCTTGCGCCACGCACTGTCAGGCGGGCTGAGCCGTGCCCGGACCTGGAACAGCTTTCAGTCTGGGGATGCGGTTTTCCGCCGGTGGCAGGGCAGGGAAGTCGGTATAGGGTCCCGCCTGGTACCAATAAGCCACGGAAAAGTAGTTATCGGCGCGGTGATTGGCGTGGCCGTGCTCGATCGTGTACTTCAGATACTTCGTGAACGTGATCGGATTGTCGGCGTGCCAGCGGTATAGGCAATACCGGCCCCCCGGGCGCTCCCCACCGACGATGAACGGCGCCCCATTGTAGAGATGCGCGAACGGCACGGAGCTATCGCGGCCGCCGAAGTCCCATGCGCCGTTGAAATAGTCCTCCGTACCCGTGCCCGTGATCACCGGGTGGCTCTCGTCGTCCACGAACACCATTTCGTCGCCCTCGCCCATCCAGTAATCCTGATTCTGCAGGACGCCCAGGGTCACGCCCATCAAGTGACCGCGCCCGCGCGTTTCGGCAAAGACGTAGTTGTCCTTTCCGTCGAGATTCTTCAGCTTGTCGGCGTCGCCATTGGTCAGCCAATCGTTGGTGGTGGGCTTGTTCGGCGTCCCCTGGCGGTACTGCGCGTGGAAGTAGAGCACTTCGTCCGGGAGCGCGGGCACGACCTGGTAATCGATGTTGGAGTAGAATGCACCCACGTGGCGCGCGCTCTCGTTAGTGGCGGTGATGCGGGCCGACCTGCGGAAGGGCATCGCGAAGTAACAGTTCAACGCCTTCACCGAGGAGCAATTCAGGAATGCCGACTGATAGACGAAGTATTGACCCAGGTTCAGTCCGAAGAAATCGCCGACCGGCACTTCCACGCTCGGTTTGGCCTGGCCGTCCCAGTAGATGCGGATCGCGATCTCCTTCAGGTGATTGGAACTCTCCGCGGCGATCGTGAACCAGATATGCGTGATCACGCCGGGGCCGGCGGAAGCGAACAGTTCGCGCGTGGCGCCGGCCTCGATCGGCCACGAGTCGGCATTGCCGCCCGTGCGGTCGAAACTGGATTGCTTGAGCGAACGGTAATTCTGGGCGCGCGCATAACGCGGCAGGAAGGGATAATCGCCGGCGGCGCTCTGGCCCGTCTGCGCGCTCGCGGACGACGCCGCGGCCGACAGTCCCGCGAATCCCGCCAAGCGCTGCAAGAATCCGCGGCGCGGCGCAATTTCGGATGACATCGTAGTAGTCTCCTCCGGATTGAGATCGAAGGGGGATTATACCGTGGCGCACGGCGTTGCGCAGGGACGCGTCAGCCTGCCAACCAGACGGCAGCAGCGCAACGCGTCCCTCGACCAGGCTACTGATTTAAGATTAGAGATTCCGAAGCCCGGGGAATATCCTGCCCACAGAGTATTTTCCGTCTGCAATCGGTGGATTCCGTACCCCCGGGTGCTTAACCGTTTTGGGGAAACCGCTCCCTGACGGTCGCGGCTCAGTAAGCCTTGTGAGATCACGCGACCGTTACCGAGCCGCGACCGTGAGGGAGCGGTTTCCTTCAGTCAGAAATCCCCAATACGATTAAGCACCTGCCCTCCCGGCGGGCCCCAAATCTACCGACTGGACGGTATATGATCGAAGAATCCAAGCTGATACGTTACCTATGGAGCCGGAGGAAGCCAAAGACGCCGTGGTTCATAAACGGAGCGTGCAGCCCCTGCAGTGGGGAGCCCAATTCGTGCTGCTAGCGAGCTTTGGCGGCATGCTGGGACTGATGCTGTTCGCCGGAATCGACTCTCTGCGCGCGTTGCGCCAGGTCCAGTCGCGCAACGTCCAGATCCGCCAGACCTTTCTGCTGCGTAACCGCGCCCTGGAGGAGATCCGCTCGGCTCTCTACCAATCCGGCACGTTCACCCGCGATTATCTGCTGGAACGGGATGCCGTGCGCGCGGAGACCTATCGCGCCAGCCTGCAGAAGGTGCGCGGCGAAATGGATGCCGCGCTCGCTCGCTACTCGCAGTCGCTGGATGCCGGAGAAGAAGCGCCTTTTCAAGCTCTCGAGGCCCGCATCGCCGACTACTGGAAGGTGCCCGACCCCATCTTCCATTGGGATGCGCGGGAGAAGTTGGCACGCAGCGACGCTTTCATGCACCAAGAACTGTTCCCGCGGCGCGCCACCACGCTGGAAATTGCCGATCGCATCGGCGCCGTCAACGAGCGGGAACTCAACAACGGCGACGAGCGGCTGAAAGCCATCTTCGACCGGTTTCGCTACCGGCTGGGCTTGATGCTCGCCATCACGCTGGGAATCGGCGCGCTGCTGGCCGTCGCCACCACCTGGCACATCCTGCGCCTGGCGCGGGACGCCGATTTGCGCTACGGCCAGGTGATCCTGGCGCAGGGCAAGCTCAAGGAACTCTCCGCGCGCCTGGTGGACGCGCAGGAGCAGGAACGCCGCGCCATCTCCCGCGAGCTGCACGATGAAGTCGGCCAGTCGCTGAGCGCGCTTTTGATGGAACTTGGCAATCTGGGAGCCGTCGCGCCCGGCGATGCCGAGTTGCGCAGCCACGTGGAGTCCATCCGCAAGCTGGCCGAGAGCAGCGTGAATGTGGTGCGCAACATGGCCCTGCTGCTGCGTCCCTCCATGCTGGACGATCTGGGCCTGGTGCCCGCCTTGCAATGGCAGGCGCGCGAGATCTCCAAACGCACCGGCATGGCCGTCACGGTGGACGCCGAGAGCGTGGCCGACGATCTGCCCGAAGAGTACAAGACCTGTATCTATCGCGTGGTGCAGGAAGCTTTGCACAACTGCGCCCGGCACGCCTTTGCGCGCAGCGTGCGCATCGAGGTCGTGCAGGAAGGTGAGTGCATCCGCTTGAGCGTGCTCGACGACGGCCAGGGCTTCAACAGCGCGCACACGCGAGGGCTCGGCCTGCTGGGCATGGAAGAGCGCGTCACGCACCTGGGCGGCCGTTTCCACCTGCAGTCCGAACCTGGGCATGGCACCAGATTGCGCATCGAAATCCCATTAGCCGCGCGCGCCATGGAGGCCATCGCATGAATTCCGTGCGCATCCTGCTGGCCGACGACCACACCGTCATGCGCAACGGCCTGCGCCTGCTGCTGGAACGCCAGCCGCATCTGCAGGTAGTCGGCGAGGCGGCGGACGGCCGCCAGGCAGTGGCGCTCAGCGAAACGGCCAATCCCGATGTGGTCGTCATGGACATCGGCATGCCCAACCTGAACGGTATCGAGGCTACCCGACAGATCGTCAACCACAACCCGCGCACGGCTGTCGCTATCCTCAGCATGCACTCCGACGAGAGCTACGTCATCCGCGCGCTGAAGGCCGGCGCGCGCGCCTACCTGCTTAAGGATTCCGCCGAAGCCGACCTGCTGGCGGCCGTCCGCGCGCTGACCGAAGGCAAGTCTTTTTTCAGCCCCGCGATCAGTAAGATCCTGGTGGAAGATTACATGCGCCAGTTGGAGAGCCGTGGCGTGGAGGACACCTATGAGCTGCTCACCAATCGCGAGCGCGAGATCCTGCAGCTTCTGGCGGAAGGCCGCACGAACAAAGAAGTCGCCAACATGCTGAATCTCAGCCTGTATACGGTGGAGACTCACCGCACGCACATCCTGCAAAAACTGAATCTGCACAGCGTGCCGGAGCTGATTTTGTACGCCGTGCGCAAGGGGATCATCGCCTGAGCAGTGGGGCAGAACCTCGGCCCAAGTTGGAACATTCGGATATCCTTCGGTCGGCCATGGCTTCATCTTCTGTACCTAGCTAGCTAGCTAGCTAGCTAGCTAGTGGATGGGTGGGTAGGGTGTGGTGAGATCGGGCCAATGGAGGCGAAACTTTCCCAAGGCTTCTCCCCCACATCTCTCCCAACGTTGTCCGCAAATGCCCGGCTTCCGCTGGCCGCAAATTGCGTCATCTCGCCGTCGTGGCTGGCTGACTCGAAACAGGCGTCCCTCGCGATGAAGGAGCGGGTCGATCTTCCGCCTTTCCCTGCCATCTGGCCTCCCGCTGCTTTCCGGGCGATCTCTGTTCGACGCGCCGCGCTTATGCAAGAAACGGCGTAGACGGGCACAGGAAATGCGGATGCCGATAAGGATTCAGCCGTCGCGGCTCTTCTCCTTTCACTGGCAAGCAAAGATAACTGAAATAAAAACGCCTATCGGCAACTGTATTAATTAATGCTGGCCGGCTACGCGAAAACCCGTCCAAAAAGGGGAACCGCCGTCGCTTGTGGTTACGCCCGAATCGCTGTTGTCTATGGTAAGCGTTGTGTAGCCAGGCCGCATATACTAGATTCAGGAGGGAGGATTCATGCTCAAGGCGTTATGGATTTTTGTGTCCCTTCAGGTGGCTGATCTGGGAACGACAGCGGCCGTTTTACGGCTCGGTGGGGTGGAAGAGAACCCTTTGGTTAGGCACTTGATGGCTTTCGGTCCGCTCGAAGGCTTAATCCTCGCCAAACTGGTGACGGTGGCCATCGGCGTCGGGTGTTTCCTGGCAACCAAACCGCGGGCCTTGCGGCTGGCTAACTTCGTGTTCGCGGCCATCGTCGCCTGGAACCTGAGCATCATTGCCCGGCTGGCCTGAAGAACTACGGCTCGAAGCCGGGGGCGTCCTCTACCATCCCTTGTTCTTCAGGCACAGCGTGGCCTGGTGGCAATCGGCGCAACTCATCGGACGGGGTATCACCATTCCGGTGCGCAGCCGTAGCGGATTTGGGCGCCCAAGGGCTGCTGTTCAGCAATTTGTGCAGAACCGGGATCCTCGGGGCGTTCGATTCCACGTAGTCCACGCCCAGCGCGGTCAGTTCGAAATCCGAGTTGTCTTCCTTGGTGATGTATTTCTTGCTCTTGAGATACCACGTGGCGAAATCCAGGTATTCGCGTGGAAAGCCCATGCGCTTCTCGACGTCGGCCAGCGAAACCTTCGGATCGTGCGGGCACGTCCGGCGTTTGCTGTAGAGCAGGGATACCACCGCCAGGCGGCGGTTTATCTCGCCCTCTATCCCATCCATGTAATCGATCGACTCGAAGGCCGGGCTCGGCTCTGGCTCTTGCAAGGGCCGTGAGAGGTCGTACGCGGCGCGGCGCTTGGGATCGGACAGTACCTCGAAGGCCTGCTTCAACAGGAGGAATTTTTCGGCGTCGCCCGTCTCCGGGTTGTCGGGGTGATAGCGGCCGGCGAGGAATCGATAGATACGCTGGATGGTGGCCTGTTCGGCTTTCGGGCTGATCTGGAGAAACTCGTAGTAGTCCGTCCCGTCGTCTATATGAGAACTGAACGCACCCTTGGTTTCTTCTTGGAATTCAAGCCCGATCGTGTAATCGGCACCCGTGAAAACGCAATGCCGGACCGTGCCGTAGCCGGCAGGAGATCCGCCTGCGGCTTGCACGAAGACGGTAGTGCCCACGGGCAACTCCGCTGCACAACGGAAACCCACCCCTGAGCGCGATAGGTCCATGCCGCGAGCCTGCACCGAGCGTGTCAGGCCGTTTTGGTCCTGCCAGCAAATGGAGTAGGGCTCTTTGGCAGGGTATCTCGGCTCCTGCCGCATGTTCACGCGCATCGCAAAACCTCCGTCTTCCGCTCGTCTTTCAAGCCACAGGCGTCCCCGGAGTTTCCAATAGCGTCGGTATCCAGAGTATCGTAATCTGGCAACATCGCCGAATTTGAAACCCGCCCAACATATCTACCACCGGCCGCCACTCCGAACGGTTCGCCACCACCGCGCGACGCTGTATCGACGACGCTATTGTGGTGGCGTCGTGGGCGCGGCGGGCGCCTGGTTCTGGGCCGGCGCCGGGATCGGCAAGGACTGCTGGAAAGGACTCGATGTGTCGGGCAGACCTGAAGCATCCGGACCCGGTAGCTTGACGGCGGGGTGCTTGAGCGACTGCAGCATTTGCTCCAGCGGAATGCTCGGATTGGGGGGAGTGACCGGTACGGGTCCCGTGACAGCCAGGCCCGGAGTACGGGTCGGGGTCTTGGTCACGGAATCGGGCAACGGCTTGGGGTAAGTCAGCTCGGGTAATTTCTGCCCCGCTGGGATCGGACGCACGATTTCCGGCGTTGCGATCACCAGAAGCTCGGAATTCTCCTTAGTCAGGGAGCGCGATTGGAACAGCTTGCCCAGGATCGGAATGTCCCCGATCCAAGGGATCTTACTAAAGTTCTCCGTGTCGCGCTTGTCGAGCAGGCCGCCGATCGCAAAACTCTGACCGCTTTCCAGTTCGATTTCGGTATGGACGCGTCTGACGGTCAACCCAGGGATACTGAATCCGTTAAAAACCAGGCCATTGGCATAGTCCAGAGCGCTAACCTCCGGTGCCAGCTCCAGCCGGATGGTTCCCCGTGGCGTGATGGTCGGTATGAAACTGAGGCGCACGCCGAAGTCGCGGAACTGAATCGTGACCGCGCCGAGGCCGCCCGCGCCGCCTTGCAGCGTCGGATAGGGAAACTGGCCGCCCGCGAGGAATGTGGCCATCTGTCCGTTGATGGCCAATATGTTCGGCTCGGACAGAACGTCGAACAAGTTTGTAGTTTGCAGCGCCTGGATGGTGGCGCCTAGATTCATTCCCGGCCGGAAGAGGAAAATGTTTAAAGCATTCGAAAGGGTCAGGGTGGGTGGGGCGCCGATGGTTGGCGTCACCATAGGCGGCGAGAACTGCTGGGTGCTGACAGTCCCTAGAGTGTTGGTCGCGCCCGTGCTGATTAAATTCAAACCCAACTGGCTGCTGACCGTCCGGTCCACGATCGCGAACTTGACGTTCAGAAGAATTTGGGCCTCGGGCGGCGGGACGGAGACGTACAGCAGGTTGACGGGCTTTCCGAGTGTGGCGGCGATGGCCTCGGCGCGCTGGGCGCTGGTTACATCCTGGACCGTACCGCTCAGGAAGACCGTCCCGTTCTCGAAGCTCAAGTCTACGTCCTGTCCCGGCAATTGCTTCTTCATCTCCCTTTTGACGGCCTGCAATTTGGTCTTCGCTTCGGAGGTGTTCGCACGGACAGTGAGATCGAAGAAAACCTTGTCACCATCGCGTTGCCAGATGATGACGGTGGTTTCCCCCGGAGCTTTTCCGTTTACCAGCACCTCGTGCAACCCGAGGGCGGTCGCCTCCGCGACTTCGTTGTAGCCCACCGAGATGCGCGCGATAGGCGCAGCGCTGTTCACGACGAGAGATTTTCCAACGGTCACGAAAAGCTCGTGGGCCGAGGTCTGACTCGCCTCAGCCGATTCTACCGGTCTGGCGGGTTCCTGCTGGGGCGCCGGCGGTGGGCTTGCCTGCTGAGTAGCGGCCTGGCCGGCAGCGATGGGTGAAAATACCGCGAATCCGAGAACAGCCGCGGCGCAGAGAGCGGCGAGTCTCCGCTCTATCGGGTGGGCACTTCGCCAAGCAGTCATTGTTGTTTTTCCTCCGGTGCTTTTTTGTCGTCCGCGGACGGTGAGATCTTTGTCTCAGACCGTTTGGGGCCGTTAAATACCTCGATCACGAACACCTGGGGAGCCTCGGGCTTCCCCGCTACCGGCGCTGGGAGATTGACCTTGACCACACGGGGCTTGGCGGGCGCAGCAGGCCGTGGCGGCGGGCCAGTCTCGCCGCCGAACAGCGCCGACATGGCACTGCCGGTGACCTTCGTCACCTGCGTGTCCAGGGGGTTGCGCAAGACGAGCTGAATGCGCGTTTCGTTGCTCGCCAGGCTCAGCACCTCCGCCTGCTCCGGTGTGACGAGCAGATTCACGACCTGCACGTTCACCGGTTTGCCCTCGGTATCTTTCTGAATATTCTGGCCGGCGGAAAGTACCTCGATGTTCTGCAAGAGGGTCTTCACTCTCGTCCCGGAGCTTTGCCCATTGGGCGGATTTCCCGAGATCAGCACATCTACCCGCATTCCGGGGACTACGAAACCGGCTAAGCCTACCACGTCGTTGACTTTGACCGCGCAGGCCCGCATTCCCGCCGGAATGGTTGCCGCCAGGCCGCCACCCGCTCCCGGGGGTGCCAGCCGGGATTCCAGGACTGGTTCGCCTTCGTAAATCGGGGACATAACCCCGCGGCCCACAACAGCCTGCGGGCTCGTGAGCATGCCCTTTGGCAGTGTTCCCGTCCAATCTCCGGTTTTCAAATCCGAGTCCTTGACCATTGTTCCGATCTCCAGGTTTCGCGCCGCCACGACAATATGCGAAACCGGGATCGCACTTCTCGCGATCCGAACTTGCACCATCCGGTAGACGATATAGCTCGCACCGGCGGCAATCACCAGTGCGAGGAGGAGAATTGTAACAAGCCTTTGTCTCATAATCGAAATCACCACCCCGCACGCGGCCGGAAACTGGTTTCAGCCGCGATTGGGCGCCGTTGCCGCCACTTCGCGTGGGGAACGCGACATGCTCTGGCAATTTGGCACCCACTTTCAGGGCTAGTGGAAACAGAAGCCATGCGCAGACCAATCGCCACTGCATTAAATGCCGGGTGTGAACGCGCGTTTACATCTTAATCGGTTTCCAGAGTATCTTTGTATACACTTGACCGGACGGAGATTAGCCCAGGCATGCAACGGCGGCCAATGGCCTCGGAATGGCGCCTTGGGTGATGAATTGCAGCGAAAGCGAGCTCAACGATGGTGGTCCGCCTGAGAATCCGGCCAGATCCCAGGTGTCCGCGATGAACTCCATGCAAACCGGCGGGGACGCTCCTGGCGGTCGTGTAGGACCTGAAGCCAGAGTTCCTACAGTTTCGCCCCCTCCGAAGCCTGCTGGGCCAATCGCTAATGCCCCTACGCCTGCACGAGGAACTGGATCTCCCGTAATATTTGAAGAGATGAAAAATCTCCAACTCACGAAAGCTGTTGACAAACCTTTGCCAAGCTCTGAAGCATTGAAAGTATCTCCCGCGGAAGCGGGAGGAGATCAAACTAGGGAGATGTTCGCATCGCTTGTGCAGGTGCAGGGCCGCCGATGGCTTTCCGTCGCGTGTTCGGTGTTGCTCCACGCGGGGATTATCTTCGGGGTCGTCTATTGCTTCGATAGCACACCCCAAACCGGTGAGAGCCTGGCTTCCAGGTATGCCCTGCGGGTGATTCGCTTTGAGCCTCCTCCGTTGCTGGAACCGCGCGAACGAAGGTCCGGCGCGGAAACCGGCGCGCCAAAAGCACCGCCGGCTCCGGCGGCTGGACGCGCAAGCGCCCCACCAGCCCCCGAAACCGATTCCGGTCCGTTAGCCGCGCTGCACCAAGCTCGCGCTACGCCACGCCCATTCGAATTGCCCAACCTGCCACCGCGCGCCCCAGCGCCACAGATTCTGCTGCAGCCGGAGCTTCCCCCCAACCTCGCGGTACGACAAGACATCCGCTTGCCGGAACTGCTGCTATGGAAACCTGACCCGGCTGTGCCCAAGCCGCCTCCGCGCAAGGTATTCGTGGCGCAGCGGCGGCCGCAAGAACCGGCCCACGCGCCCAATCTACCTGCTCCACCGGCGCTGGAATCGCCGAATCGCGAAGTCCGGATGGCCGAAGCGGCGTTCGCTGGGCAGCCGATCAATCCAGTTCCGTTGCTGCCCCTGACGCCTGGCACTACCGCGCCGATTCGCACTGGAGGAACTGGCGAGCCGGGTCCGATTCCGCAGATCGCGGCCTCGCAATCGCTCGACGCCAACTCAACAGCCATTCTGTCGATTCCAGATATCCCTGTGCCACCCGCCGGAGTCTTTCAACTGCCTGCGGGCAATCAGAGCGACGCTTCCGGTCTTAGTTCCGGCGGCGCAGGCCAATCCGGCAACGCGGCCGGGAAAGGAGGCGCCGGTTTCAATGCCGGGGCGATCTCGCCCCTTTCGGGCGGTGGGAACGGACAGGTTTCGGGTGTAGGCCACGGGGGCGCAAGCGCAGGCTCGACTGGCGGCTCTCTCACGTCGACGGCGGCTAGCGGCGGAGCGGCGAAGCCGGGCGTCGGTGCCGGTTCACCAGGGCACGGATTTGGCGCGGGTGATAACGGTACCGGCGGAACCGGCGCCCCGGCGGATGCGCCACTCACCGCAACCCACAAGGTGACCAAGGTGGTTCTGCCGCCGGACGGGCACTTTAGCGTGCTGATCGAGTCGTCCGGTTCCGAGGCCTTCGCGGAGGCCGAAGGCGTCCTGAGCGGTAAACTCGTTTACACCGTCTACGTGCGTGCCGGCGCGCGGAAAGAATGGATTCTGCAATACTGCCTGCCGCGCGCGGTGGAGGAGAAGCTGCCGCTCATGGGGAAGCGTCCGCCGCTGGAGGCGCCTTTTCCATTCCTGATGCTGCGGCCCGATCTGACCTTCGGGCCGGATACCGACTATCTGATCGTGCACGGAATGGTGACCGTGCTGGGCAAGCTTGACCAGCTCACGTACATCATTGCCCCTGAGGAGCCCGCGGAAAAAGAACTCCTTTTGCGTTCCTTGCGGCAATGGCAACTACGACCGGGCAAGTTGGATGGACAGCCCGTTGCGCTGGAAGTTCTGCTGATCATTCCGCGGGAGGGGGGGTGATGCACTCTCATGACCTCCGAAACTGGAGTAGCCTGGGCAGCGATCTCGGGTTTCAGTGCCGAAATAATACCGCCCAATGGCTTACCGCGGTTCCAGAGCCTGCGCAAGACAAGGTCTGCGTCCAAACAACAACGACGCGTGCTTCAGCTTAAACTGCAGTATGATTTGCGAGATGGGGCTCTTGTTTGGGCACGGAGCCTCGGAGAAACCGTTGAAATTCGGCTTGCTCATGGCGATTTCCAAACAGGAACCGTACTCCGAAGCCGTCCGCCGCCGAACGGACGACTACCGCGCAGACCTCGCAAGAGGCTACCCCGGCGTTCTCGGAGGCGCCGCCAGCCCCGTTCGGGCTCGGTGTGGAACTCAGTTGAAAGGTCAAAGTCATGACTGTTCCCGGAGACCACGTGTCGGGAGTTTGGATGTAAGCCCCACCAGCGCTCACGTTGGTCACTTTGCGCGGCGCCGGCGCGCCACCCGTCCAGTAATGAGCAACGAGGGCTCCGCCCGGACTACGAGGAGACTTTCTCTTGTCGTGTACTTTCGCCCACCAATGTCGCATTTGCACCGCCATTCGCACAGGAACTCGTCTCTCGTTCACGGCCGATCTGCGCTGCTCGGCGTGAGCGTCCTGCTTCCAGTAGTTCTCCAGCTCCTCCGGAGCGCAGATCAGCAAGAAATCGCCAACCTCGGTGCCGGAGTTTGAAATCGTCCGTGTCGGCAACTCCAGCACGCTCTTCGCATGTACCCGGAGGGGCGCGATACGGAACGGTCGAAAGTGCTCGATCACGTGAATTACGCGGTTCTGGGCATCCATGTAAACGACGTCGATCGAAAATAACATTCCGATGCTATGAATCCCCTGAGAGGGCATCACCCAGACGCCGTCGTCACGGCGCAGTCTCATCCTGCCCAGCAGGCCGCGCATGCGGGAGAGAGGCGTGTCCGCCAGACTCACATTCAGGCAGAGAAAGCACTGCTTTGTCTTGTTAAACACGTACAGCGTTTTGCCCGCTGCGCCCATTCTTGCTCCAGGATCATGACTCCAAATATGTCCGTCCGCGACGGCGGCCGATGGTCTAGTCGACCCGCTTCCTGCGCCGTTGGATCAAGATGAAAAGGACCACAAAAAACAAAACTCCGGCGATCACGCGAATCAAGATTACGTTGTTCATAGCTAATTCTCCTTTATTCCTCAGTTCTAAAGAAACTTCTTGAATCCCTCCATAATCGTGATGGCCTCTGGTCCCAGGGCTACCACGAACAGAGATGGGAAGATGAAAAAAACCAGCGGAAAGATCAGTTTGACCGTGGTCTTCGCGGCCATCTCCTCGACCATCTGCCGGCGCTGGACGCGGAGCGTATCGGAATACACGCGCAACGTCTTGGAAACACTGGTTCCGAAGTGGTCGGCCTGAATCAGGGCGGCCACCATGGCGCGCACAGAATCCACATTGGTCCGTTCCGCCAGATTTCTCCAGGCCTCCGCCCTCGGCCGGCCTGCCCGCTGTTCCAGCCCGATCAGGCTCAATTCGTCGCTGATTTCGGGTTGGCTGATCTTCATCTCGTCGGCCACTCGCACCATGGCCTGATCGAGCCCCAGCCCCGCCTCCATGCAGACGACCAGCAGATCCAGAGCTTCCGGCAGCCCCACGCGAATGTTCGTCTGTCGCGCGGAAATCCGGTTGCCGAGCCAGAAATCCGGGGCCAGAAACCCCAGGCCGGCGGCGGCGGCATACACGAAAAACGACCCGTATGGAGTGACCGCGACTAAAAGGACGAAAAGCAGCGGAGTCAGGACCTTCGCGCCGTAAAAGATGTTCACGTACGCGTCGTTCCGGTATCCGGCGCGGATCAGCCGTTTCTGAATGACGGACACTTCCTGTGGGCTGCGGGGCAGCACCTTCTGGAACGGCTGAACCAGGCTCGAGACCGTGGAGGTCGAGCGGAGACGCAACAAGCGGTCGAGCGCGGTCCCCGTCGCCGAGCGCGGGGAAACTACGCTGGCGAGCCGTTTCACCGTTGCATCGCGGTAGAACACGAGCAGCAGGCCGCTGGCGACGAGCAGGAAAACAGCCAGAAATGTAATCAGTGCCAGAGTCATCGATAGAACCTCACACCCGAATACGCACGATTTTGCGGATGATCAACCCTCCGATAAGCGTCATAATCACCGCGGCATAGAGCATCTTGATTCCCACCGGCCGCTTCCACAAGATGCTGAAATTCTCAGGGTTGGTCAGGTAGAGCCCGAATCCCAGAACCACCGGCAGCAAGGCCAGAATCCAGCCCGTCATGCGTCCCTGAGCCGTATGCACCTTCACCTGGCGCTGCAGCCGGAATCTCTCCCGGATGACGTACGCGGCTTTATCCAGCACCTCGGCGAGGTTGCCTCCACTGTCTTTCTGAACCAAAACGGCGGTAACGATGATGCGCATCGGCTGTATGGGGACGCGCGCGACGAGATTCAGCATAGCTGTTCTGGTATCCGACCCGAACATCTGCTCGTCGAAGCACTTGCGGAATTCCCCGGCAATCGGCTGCGCCATCTCTTTGCCTACCATCCCCATGGCTGCAGTGAGGCTGTGGCCGGCCCGCAAAGCCGCCACGATCAGATCCAGGGCTTCCGGGAGGATTCGCTCGAACGCCTCGAAGCGCTGGGAACGCCTGTAGAAGACAAAGCCGATCGGAACCACGCCCGCCAACAACCCGGCGATAATCGCCAGCCCGATGGCGCCGGTCCGCCAGTAGGTGGCGTATGCCGCGCCCGCAAAACAAGCCAACGAACCCAGAAGCAGTGTGCCCACGGTCCATTTCAAATCGGCTTGATAGAGCAATAAATGAACCCGCGGAAAAATATCGATGCGCGCCAGCAGCCGGTTCAGCCAGGGAATGGAGCTGAGCCGTTCGTGCTTCCGAAGGTCGGAAACCTGCTCTGGGGCGCCCGACGCTCCTGTAATCAGCGAATCCAACCGGCTCACGATCCGCTTCTCCTGCTGGCTTTCCTTGGAACGGCTGGCCACCAGCAGCAGCAGCATCGCGATCAGGAATGCGGCGACAAATACGATTATGAGGATGCCAAGCATTTCAATACGCCTCCGCGCACACAGCTTAATTGACCTCCAGCGAGCGTTCGAACAGCGCCGGCGATAAGACAAGGCCCGAGACCCGCAAACGCTCGAGGAATCTCGGATGGATGCGGGACGGTTGAAATACGCCGATCACCTTTCCGTTCGGACCGATCCCCTTCCTCACGAATGTGAAGATATCCTGCATGCTGATCATCTCCTCGTCCATGCCGGTGATTTCGGACATATTGACTACCTTGCGGGACCCGTCACTCATACGCGAAATCTGGACGACCAGGGTGACGGCGGACGCGATCTGCTGGCGGACGGCACGCTCGGGGACATTGAGATTCGCCATGGCCACCATGGATTCCAGGCGGGAAAGCGCATCCCGGCAGGTGTTGGCGTGGATGGTGGTCATGGATCCTTCATGACCCGTATTCATGGCTTGCAGCATGTCGAACGCTTCGTCGCCACGGACCTCGCCGATGATAATGCGATCCGGACGCATGCGCAGGCTGTTAATCAGAAGTTGTCTTTGCTTCACGGCGCCAGATCCCTCGACGTTCGGCGGCCGGGTCTCCAGGCGGACGACGTTCTGCTGGTGCATCTGCAGTTCCGCCGCATCCTCGATGGTGACCAGCCTCTCGGACTCCGGGATGTACTTCGAAAGCATATTGAGAAAAGTGGTCTTTCCGGCGCCGGTTCCTCCGGAAATCACCATACTGATGCGCGCCCGCACCGCGCACTGGAGAATCTCCAGCATCTCCGGCGAGAGGGACTTCAACTCGATCATTTTCTCGGCCGTGAGCGGAGACGACCCGAAGCGCCGGATCGAAAGGGCCGGCCCGTCCAGGGCTAACGGCGGGATGATCGCATTCACGCGGGAGCCGTCCGGCAGCCTGGCATCCACCATCGGCGAAGATTCATCCACACGGCGGCCGACCTGGGATACGATGCGGTCGATCACCTGCATCAGATGCGCGTCATCGCGAAACTTGACATCCACTCTCTCCAGAAGGCCGGCCCGCTCGATGTATACCTGGTCGCTGCGATTCACCAGGATATCCGAGATGGAATGATCCTTAAGCAGCGGCTCCAGCGGGCCCAGGCCGAAGATTTCGTCCAGCAGATCGGACTGGATCCTCTCCTTTTCGTTGGCGTTTAGCGGCACCTTCTCTGAGGCCACGATCTCTTGCACCAGCAGGGCAACAGCCTGCCGGGCCCGTCCGTTGTTCACCGCGGAGAGTCTTTCCAGATCCATCCTGGAAATCACCGTCCGGTGTACGTCGGTCTTTAATTGCTCGAAATCCAAGGCGTCCATAGTTCTGCCATCCTACTTCCGAAACTTTGCTCGGGTGGGATCACCCGAATAATCCTAAAACCTTTTTCCTGCCGCTCTCCGGTTTCCCACAAGCCGCCCGCGCCATCTGGTGCAGCGCCGACGAAAGGGGCGACTTTTGCAGAACCAGCGGCGTCCCCGCATTGTGAGACGCGCGCGCAGCCGCATAGTCGTTGGGAATTTTCCACTTCACCGGAGCCGTCAGCGCTTTCTCGACCTGGTCCTGGTCAATGCCGCTTCGGCCGTCAAACCGGTTGAGCACGATTTCCAGGCTCCGATGGTCCGCACCCTGCTTCTGAATGTGCGAGATCATCCTCTGCGCGTTCCGCAGAGAGGGTATATCCACCTGGGTGACCAGATAGACGACGTCGGCCAGTTCAAGGAGCGTACCCGTGTCCATGCCAAGCCCCGACCCTCCGTCCAGCACCACGTACGGAAACTGCCCTCGCAGGATGCGCAACAGCTTTCGAAGATCGCCAATATTCGAGAAGGCCACCTGGTGGTACTCATCCGGACCGGCCAGTACGGCCAGACCCGACTTGTGCTGCACCATGAGCGTGGAAACCAAGTCGGAATCCATGCGGTTCCCGCTGCGCAGCGCATCCAGCACCGTGTAACGAGGCGTCAACCCCAGAAGAACCGAAACATCCCCAAGATGAAGATCGAGGTCTACAAGAGTAACGTCCTTCTCCGATTCCTGCTTCAAAGCCAGCGCAAAATTACTGGCCAGGGTGGTCACACCGGCGCCGCCTTTGGCCCCCGCAAACAGCAGTAACTTCCCGGTTGCTTTCTTGACTTGGGACGATTCCAGCCTGGCGGATGCGCGCACGAACGCTTCCGTGAGCGATTCCGGCGAAACCGGCTGGGTCAGGAACTCCCGCGCTCCGGCACGCATCGAGCGCATCAGGAGCTGCGGGTCGTTGCTGGGGGAATAAACCATCACTGTCAGGCCAGGGTCGCTCGCGGAGATGTTCTCCACCAGGCCTAGAGCGGCCTCCACATCCGGAACCAAGTCCACTACCACCACGTGGCAGTCCTGCGAGGTCGCTTTCAGCAACTCGTCGAAGCTGGGATATTGGTTAAACTCCCGCGCGATCGATACGCTTTGATTGGTCAAGGCGCCGATCAAAGCGGGGCGCCGGCTAATGTCCGGACTGATAATGATGGCCGACAGGCTGTGCATATGGATTCCATTCGCGGGCGGCTCTCCTGCCGCATTCACCGCCGCGATTTTTTCGATTTCCCGATACATTTCAGCCTACGCCTTACTCGCAAAGAATGCAAAAATCGTTCCGATGGCGATGGCCGGCGCATACGGAATACTGAAGGCGCCGGGGTTATCCAGCGACGGCGTACCCTTCCGCCGGATTCTTCCGCGGAGGATACCGGCGATCAAATCCCCGGTGCCGTCGAGCGAGCTCCCGAGAGCCCGGTGGTAGGCCGCGTACCCCACCGCCAAAAACCCGCCAGCCACCGCAGTCATGACTAGAGCAAAGGCCAGGGGGCCCGGACCGATCCAGGCGCCGATTCCGGCGCACAGCTTCAAATCGCCCATACCCATACCCCGCAGCCAACAGAACGGCCCCACCAGGACCGCCGCGACCGCAATACCCGCCAAGCTGCTCTCCACTCCGTGAATCCCGTGATCGATGGCGCCGATCACGAAACCAGCGGCGAGGAATGGCAGCACCAGCCAGTTCGGGATGCGGCGGCTGGAAACGTCCCAAACCGTCGCGACCGCCAGCACGCCAAATATCGCCCACCAGTTCCAATGCATGTTATCGCCAGGATCCAACAAGAGGGGCGAGATGGCGGAGCACCGCGCCCTTTCTTGTTGGCGCTTCCGCTAGGAGGCGTAAGTCGTCATCACGCTCCCAATGTTGGAAAACGAGTTATTGATGTCCTGCGCCAGGGTGCTCATGCCGGCGGTGGCGGCGAGCGCGATCAGCGCAATGACCAGCGCGTATTCGACCAAGTCCTGACCGTTTTCTTGCCGGAACATCAACATTGCAACGTAGATCTTCATTAACTTGTCTCTCATGCAAGACCCTCCTTATTTAGACATCCCCAGGAGCAAAAATGGGGCGGGATGGCGAACCACCGCGCCCCTTTCTTGTTGGCGCTTTCGCAAACTAAGTGGCGTAGCTGGTCAGGACTGACCCGATATTGGCAAACGAGTTATTGATATCCTTCGCCAGGGTGCTCATGCCGGCGGTGGCGGCGAGCGCGATCAGCGCAATTACCAGCGCGTATTCGACCAGGTCCTGGCCGTTCTCTTGCCGGAACATCTGCACAGCGATGTAAATCTTCATCAACTTGTCTTTCATGCAACTTTCTCCTTGTTTGGTTTCGATGTAGCCCGAAGGGCGCTTGCATGAGGGCAATTTGAAGCCCAATCGCAATTTGTGCGGAACTGGCCTCAGCGCACTGATTTCCGTGCTGCTGCGTTCAACGGCGGCGTCTGGGTGTGAACTGCTGTTTACATGCCGATCCGCTCGTCGTGATACTTCGTATACACCGTGGGCTCGGAAGCCCTCCGACCCATCCGAGCAGCATTGGCTTCCGTGATGCCAGTCTGCTATCGGCGTTTATTGCCGGCGAGGGCGGGATTGCGACGGCATTGCCAGGCGCCGCACAAGGGCGGGCGCAGCAGACCGGGATGGAGTGGACACGGAATTCGAAAAACATGTGGAATCCGCTCCCGGAGTCAAGGCGGGGCAGACGGCTTCGTGGTTTGGCCGCCCGACTCGATGATTTCCGGCTAGCTCCGCTCCTGTGGATTGGCTCCTCGATTGCCCCCCCGGACAGGTACACGCAAATGCCGTCCTCTCCCACCGGTCTGTCGCTATTTGTCGTAGAGACATCCGCAACCCTCCTGATCATCGGGGCCGGGTTCGCCTTTCCCCGGCTGGGATCCAAGCGATTCTCGGTGCTGGAACGCGTTTTTAGCCATCTTGCCAGGAGGCGGTCGCTTTCCGTCTGCCTGGTTGCCGCTTCCGCCCTCGCCCTCCGGTTGCTGATCCTACCGCTTCTTCCCATCCCCGAGCCCTTTGTCCATGACGAGTTCAGTTATCTGCTGGCCAGCGACACGTTCGCTTCCGGCCGGCTGACGAATCCGACCCACCCAATGTGGGTACATTTCGAGAGCTTCCACATCGATCAGCAGCCTACCTACATGTCCATGTACTTTCTCGGCCAAGGGATGGCCCTGGCGCTCGGCAAGATCCTCTTCGGTCATCCCTGGTACGGTGTCTGGCTCACTTCCGGGTTGATGTGTGGCGCTATTTGTTGGATGCTGCAGCAATGGTTGCCGCCGGGATGGGCCCTGCTGGGCGGGATGCTGGCGGTTATCCGCCTGGGGATCTTCAGCTATTGGACAAACAGCTACAACGGCGGCGCTCTGGCGGCTGTGGGCGGGGCTCTTGTTCTGGGTAGTTTACCCCGCATCACCCGCCATCGTTCCCGCCTGCCGGGAGCCCTTATCATGGGCCTGGGAATAGCGATCCTGGCGAACACCCGCCCGTATGAAGGGTTTCTCCTCTGCATCCCGGTCGCTATGGCGCTGTCGATCTGGCTAGTCGGGAAAGGCCGTGAATCAAGAGCCGTCCTGGCGCGGCAATTCGTCCTGCCGCTCGTGCTGATTCTTGCCGCCACTGGCGCGGCCATGGGTTATTACAATTGGCGGGTATTCGGCAACTGGGCGACGCTGCCCTATGAGCTGAATCGCGCGACTTATGCCGTAGCACAGCATTTCGTCTGGCAAAAGCCACGGCCCGAGCCAGTGTATCGCCATAAGGTGATGCGCGACTTCTATGTATCGACCGAAATGCGGGAAGTTCTGGAAGCTCGCACGCCGCTCGGTTTCTTGAAACGAACTCTGGAGAAGATCGGAATTTCGGGATTCTTCTTCTTTGGAGTGGTCCTGCTGATCCCGTTGCCAGCCGTGTTTCGCGCAATCCGCAGCCGTCGATTGCGATTTCTCGCCATTTGCGGAGCAGTCTACGTTCTGGGTCTGGCGCTCAACGTCTGGCTCTTTCCGCATTACCTCGCGCCCGTAACGGCGCTTCTGTATGCCATCCTTTTGCAGGCCATGAGGTATTTACGTCACTGGCGGCCCGGCGGCGAGCCGGTGGGCCTATTCCTGGTGCGAGCCGTTCCCGTTGTCTGCATCGTGTTGTGCGCGGTCCGAGTCTTCGCTGGTCCGTTGCATATCACGGTGGAACGCTGGCCAAGCATGTGGTATGGCACTGCGCCCCTGGGGCTTCCGAGGGCGAGCGTGCTGAAGCAGTTGACGGCTTTGCCCGGCCGCCACCTGGCGATCGTGCGCTACGCGGCCGATCATAATCCGGTTGACGACTGGGTTTACAACGCCGCCGATATCGATGGCTCCCGGGTCGTATGGGCCCGCGAAATGGATCCGGCGGAAACTTCGAACCTGGTTCGATATTTCCACGACCGAAGACTATGGCTGGTGGAGCCCGACTGCGATCCTGTGAGAGTGTCGCCATATCCAGGCACTGCGGCAACGGCGGACGTCCGCCAGAATGCTCGATGTGGATCGCAGATGGCGCGAACAGCAGCATCCCCAGCCGGTCAGCGGTGATCGGCCTCCCGTTTTCACTTTGCCCCACGCGACACCACGGCGGTGGATGGAAACAGCCGCGGAATCGCAGATATCGGGCCCATCAGTACCCTCGATTGCCCCACGGTCACGGTACGCAGAGTACCCTCCGTCAGTTTGGCCTGTATCTTCTTAAAATACGCGGTGAACTGTTCACCCTCCGGCAGGGGAAAGAATACAAAGTCTTGGAATCCATCCGCCGCGAATGAGTGCACCACCTGCGTGTCCCGGCCGTGCATTAAAAAGACGCGCGGCCCATCGTTGTACGAGACCTCCGGATACTGCACGGTGACGAACCGTGGGAGACAGTAACCGGCGTGCCGGTACCCGAGGAAATGGGAATCGAAACCGACAATCAGGGTTTTGGCCGGATCGAGATGCTCCTGGAAGTCCGCGGTGATGGCCAGAAGGCTCCGCTCAAAATTCCGGACGCTCCGGTAGGAGCAATAAAGCGGGGCCCACACAAAAAACGCGCAATTGAAGGCCAATCCCGCCGCCAGGGCCGCGCGGCGGAGCAGCGCGTGCCGTTCTGAGCTCAGAAAGGCGTCGATTCGTACTGACAGCCAGGCAAATATCGGGGGCGAGAGGAGCAGGAGATAGCCGCTATTAATGAAGAGGAAAAACACGAACGTAAAGAACAAGAGGCCGGGAGCGATCCACACCCAGGTGAACGTGCGCCTGTCCGGCGAATGGCGGAAACGGTCCTTCGCACGGTAAAACAGGAATGGCGCCGCGGCACCGGCGCAGAGCACGAATACCCACAAGATGGTAACGAACCTTGCGACAGCCAGTGACGGGTGGGCGAGCGTTGTTCTCCGCCCCGGCACGGTAAGCCAGAGGTGCGTCAGGGACGCGAAGTACGGGCCGATTCCGCCGGCCATCGCCGCCATGGGAAGGAACCACGCCAGGGTGGCCGCGCCTGCGACCAGCAGGGCGAGCCACCGCTTCCGCCAATCCGTCCGCCAAATCGAAAGCAGCCACAACGGCGCCAGAAGCAGCCCCGACGACGGCCGGAACCCGGCCGCCAACGCTAAAGTGATGGAGGCTGGGACCAGGAAGTTGGCGTTGCCCGTGTAAACCTTCCAGCACAAATAGCCGACCAGCGCGGAGAAGAAGGCTTCGACGATATAGGTCAAGGCCACGATGCCATGAAACCAGCAAAGGGGCGAGACCAGGAACAGCACCAGGGAAATCTGGGCCGGCCGCTCCCCGAACCATTCCTCTGTCAGCAGATGAATCATCCACGCCGCGCCGCAGCTTGCGGCAACGCTGATGGCCACCAGTGCGGCATTGGCATCCGGAATAAGGAGGTTCACCAGCCGTCCCAAACACACGTACAGGAAGTAACCGGGAGGATGCGGCTGATGAACCGCGGGATCGAAGCGCCGCAGGGCCAGAGCAAAATTGACGGAATCCACGTCGTACGGGAGATGGCTTCGGAAGACGATGCGCGACGCTGCCACGGCGCATGCGCCGAGAATCCGATAGAGGCGGGAGCGACCTGGCATGGGAGTAAGCGCTTGAGCAATCTGACAACCGATGCGGGGAGACGGTCTCGGCAATCGCCAGAACCGCCGCCAGGCACCGATTGTCTACGATTGTTGACAGGGTCTCTGCACGGGTGCCGCATTATGAAGAGAAGCCCGAGCGTAACGTGCTAATAAGAGAAGGTTTAGCATTTGGTTTCGGGATTGCTCAGGTCGAATGGACGTGTGGCGTCCCGAGGAGGGAATAATGCTGCTTTCGATCATTATTCCGGTCTATAACGAGGCCCGGAGCCTGCCGGCCTTGATGGCGCGGCTGCGTCCGGTAGCGCGCGCGATCGACTGGGACTATGAACTGATCTTCGTCAACGACGGTAGCACGGACGAAACCGGCAAGATCCTGGGAAATATGGCCGCCAGGGACCGCCGCATCAAGATCCTCAGCTTCAGCCGCAACTTCGGCCACCAGGCGGCGGTTACGGCCGGTCTGGACTTCGCCAATGGCGATGCGGTGGCAGTGATGGACGGAGACCTTCAGGATCCTCCGGAGCTGCTGCCGGAGATGCTGGGGCTGATGCGCCAGGGCTACGACGTCGTCTCCGCGCAGCGGCGGGCTCGTCCCGGCGACGGGATCTGGAAACGTTCGACGGCCGCCGCGTTCTATTGGTTCATGCGCCGCTTTGTCGATCGGCGCCTGACGGCCGAGGTCGGAGACTTCCGCCTTTTCAGCAGGACGGCCGTCCTGGCGCTGCGCAGGTTCCGGGAACAGCACCGGTTCATGCGGGGTTTGGTGGCGTGGCTGGGGCTGAAAGAGGTGATCGTGCCTTTCCAACGGGAATCACGCGCCTACGGCACCACCAAGTACCCGTTATTCAAGATGCTGCAATTGGCGTGGACCGCGGTCAGCTCATTTTCCGCGCTTCCTTTGCGGCTGAGCACAACATTAGGGATGATCGTGACGCTGTTCGGCGTGGGGTACTTCCTATACAGCATCTTTACGGCGTTAATCGCCAAAATCGCCATTCCGGGATGGACCTCGCTGGTTTGCCTGCAGATCATCTTTTCCGGGACAATTCTCACGGCTGTTGGGGTGGTCGGCAACTATGTCGCCAGAATCTACGAAGAGTCCAAACAGCGGCCCCTTTATGTCGTCGCAGGCTTGAACAACTTTAGCGTGGCTGAGACATCGCCAGATCGCGGAGTGGTGCTGGCATCCGCAAGTCCTTCCGAGCCGGCGGAAGATCCGGCGATTCAGGTTCGCATGCCAGCCTAGCTCCAGTCCCACGATGCGGATGCTCAAACGACTGCCGCTCCGGTTTCCGGCCGCCCCCGCCAGTGTGTACTCATCTGCCGTTACCTCAATTGGCGGAAACGCGTTGCAGGGCGGCATGACGCTCGCGCCGCACACAACGTACACGCGGCGAGGCCTTGTACGCGATGCATTCAACGCGGCCAGGAATCCTGCCCGGTATAACATCTTGATGTACCGGATGAATAATGCATCGCGATTTCGCGAGGCGGTTCAGAGCGACAAGCGGTTTCCGGCGTACCGTATTCCACCGCAGAACAAGCCGATCGTGGAGCCGTACCCCTTGGACCACTATCGGGTTGCGGGCGGCAGCGATAGGGGGTTCCGGTTTCTGGAACGTAAAGACTCGCCGACGACGTGGGCGGCCCCGCCGGCTCGATCGGAGGTTAATAGACAATGACCGTGGCACACGAAACTGAGATGCATCGCCGGGAGGCCGACTTTCACGATGAATGGGCCCTCACCACTCCACTGGACCAAATTCTGGTGCGCGAATGCTTCGAGGCGCCAACCGCGCTCGAGAACCGTTTCATCCTGGGCCAGATGGGTCCGCTACGAGGCAAGAAGATACTGGACATCGGAGCCGGCCTTGGCGAGTCGTCGGTTTACTTCGCGCTACAAGGCGCTCTGGTTACCGCGGTGGACATTTCTCCACGGATGATCGAGACAACCGTAAGGCTGGGAGAGCGACACGGTGTGACGATCCATGGCCTGGTGTCGGTCGGAGAGGATCTCCGGCTGCCTGCGGATGAGTTCGACCTTGTCTATATCGCTAATACGATCCATCACGTTCAGGACCGCCGCCGGCTGCTGGAGCAGATCAGCCGGACCTTGAGAGCGGGAGGCCGCTTCTTTTCGATTGACCCGATCGCTTACAATCCGATTATCAATGTCTACCGAAGAATGGCCACACAGACGCGCACGGAGGACGAATCACCGTTGACCGTTATGGACCTCCGCCTAGCCGGGCGCTATTTCAAGAATGTTCGCCACCGGGAGTTTTGGCTCAGCTCGCTCCTGCTGTTCATCAAGTATTACCTTGTGGATCGGGTGCACCCCAATGAAGACCGTTATTGGAAGAGGATTCTCAGGGAAACGACGGCGACACTATGGTGGTGGCTGCCTTTGCGATCTGTAGACTCCGTGCTGACGCGGGTGCCCCTGCTGCGCTATCTGTCCTGGAATATGGTGATGTGGGGTACGAAGGAGTGAATGCCGGCTCACCTGTGTCCGGAGGTCACATGAATGCCTGCCAGAAAAAGGCCGCTCCCGGAGGCCATCGTGGCGACCTTGGCGGGCTTTCTCCCGTGCATGCAATACATCTCGTTCCGCTCGGCGCGCGGGATGGATTTCGAGCATTGCTCATTCAAGCAGCCTTGGAAATACGTTGATTTCGCTTTCTTTGCATCGCCTATGCCGGGCGGACGTACGGGGTCGGGCCGTGCGCTTCTTTTTGGGTGTATTCTGGGGTAACCTCATTCGGGTCTGGCGGAGATCGGCGGACTCAGGGAGGACCACGAACGCCCTACCGTGGGTGACGACCCTCACCTGGACGCTCGTCCTGAAGGTCTATGTTCCCATTGACGACTTCATCCTCGTCGTGCGCAGCGTCATTGCCACCGCCGGAGTTTTGGCGGGGGCACTCGGGAACGCACCGATTGATCTTGCCCCATCCCGGTCCGGATAGAGAGAAAGGCTGCAAATGGGAAAGGAGAGGATGCACGGTGCAAATCCTGGGGAGTAAGACGCGCTTCGCGCATCTGACATACAAGCAAGCGCTCCTAGTGACGGCGTGCTCGACTGTATTTCTCCTCTCGTGCCTCGCCTCGCTGAGCGGTGCCAGGCCCTTCGTCGCGAAAAGGACCGAGCAGAGCGACGCGAAGATGTACCGGCGGGTGGTTAATCGCGTCCAAGCGGGCGGGGACTATTACGACGCGCTCGGAAGTGAGTTACGGCTGGGCGGGTATCCGATGCGGTCCGTGTTCAATTGGCGAACCCCGCTTCTCCTAAACGCCATCGCCTTTTTGACCGAGCCGCTAGCACGCATTCTGCTGGCCGTGTTAGCCGCCGCCGCGATCGGCATGGCCTCAGCCGCAACCGGCCGCGCGGGCGGCGAGGGGGGAGTACAGCTCATTGTGACGGCGCTCGCTCTGGTTGAATGTTTCGCGTTTCCCTATGATTTTCACTTGTTCTCCGAGGTATGGGCCGGAGTGCTTGTGATCTTATCGATTACAGCCTATGCCTTCGGGTGGTGGCCGCTCGGTGTTGTTTCCGGCATTCTCGCTCTGTTTGTTCGGGAATTGGTTGTGCCATATGTCCTTGTCAGCCTAGCCATCGCGTTCCTGCGGCAACGGAGGGCGGAACTGGCATGTTGGATTGGCGGCTCGGCTCTGTGGGCGGCGTACTTCCTCGTGCATGCGCACCTTGTCAGGCTGCATATGACAAGTTCCGACATTGGATCCGTAGATTGGGTTCAATTCGGCGGACTGCGGTTCCTTATGGCGACCACGAGGATGAGTTTGCTTGCCGTGCTCCCCGAGTGGGTTTCGGCGGTGGCGCTCGCGGCGACGCTCTTGGGGGTGGCCGGATGGACAACAGGCATCGGCAGGCGCGTCGCGGCCGTTGTTGTTATGTATATGGCTGTATTCTGCGTCGTGGGCCGACCGGTCAATTTCTACTGGGGCGCAATCAGCAACCCTTTGCTTGCGTTTGGTCTCGTTTGGTTCCTGCCCGCGATGCGCGACCTTGCGCGGGCGCTTCGGCGTTCCCCCGAGCCAATATCGGAGCGTGAGCCCCCTCGATAAGCTCTTTATTGGTCATGACATATGGTCGCGAGTCCTTGCAGATCCGAGTGTCTACAACTGTTCACACAGCGTTCGTTTCGGTGGATTTCCGCAGTGCCTAAAGGTCCGGCGCGTACACGCGGCTGACCGCCGATTCGGTGGTCCGTGAATTGCAAGGGTGGCTCGCAGTGCCGCCAGCGCGGGCGCATTTGGAAAGGCTAGATGACGGTAAACAGATACCTGGAGGCGCACATTTTGAGGTCCTTGCACGCCGATTGGCACCGGCTTCGTAAGAGTAGCCGGGAGGATCGGTATGCCGCCTGAAGCATCTGTGTCATCGTCCGCAGAGCCAGAACCTCGTCTCAAACGCATTCCTGAAGCGCAGCCATCGGGTATGCCCCTTCTTCTTCTGCGTTGGGCGTTTTCGTTTCCAGCGATGCTATCCACCCTGCTGGCCGCGTTAACGGTCCTGACCGTTCGGTCGCGTTTCAACGACCCCGATCTCTGGTGGCATCTCAAGATCGGCGAGATCGTATGGAAAACGCATTCGATTCCGCGTGTCGATCCGTTTTCATTCACCACGCACGCGCACGCCTGGACCGCCCACGAGTGGCTCGCGCAGTTGACCATGTATGGCGCCTGGAAATTTGGCGGATACACGGGCCTGATGCTTTGGCTCTGTGTGGTTCCGAGCGTCTTGTTTGTGCTGCTGTATGTACTGTGTTCACTCTATTCCGGCAATGCCAAGGTCTCGTTGATCGGAGGCCTGACGGGCTGGTTCTTCGCGACCGTTGGCCTGGCGGTCCGCCCCATGATCATCGGGTACATCTTCCTGGTGGTCGAACTGTTGTTGATCCATCTGGCGCGCACCCGCAGCCGCCGCTGGCTGATCGCTCTTCCTCCCTTGTTCGCGGTATGGGTAAACTGCCATGGCTCCTACGTGCTGGGACTCATGGTTTGGGGCGTCTTCTGGTGCTGCTCGTTCTTCGACTTGTCCCTGGGCTCGCTGGCCTGCCGGCGCTGGCCGGCGGAAGACTGCCGCTGGCTGGGCTTGGCGGGCATCTTCTGCATCGCCGCACTACTGTTGAATCCGTTAGGCATCCGTCTATTGCAGTACCCCTTTAATGTCTTTCTGCACCAAACGAACGGGCTGGCGTATGTCGACGAATGGCGCCCGCCGAATCCCGACGACGTACGCACTCTGGGTTTGTTCGCCGTAGCGGGGATTGTCTTCCTCCTGGCCCTGCTCCGCCGTGTGGAGTTCCGGCTCGAAGAGGTGCTTCTGCTGGCGATCGGTTTCGGGATGGCCGTCCGGCACCAGCGCATGCTGTTCGTGTTCGGCATACTGGCTGCACCCCTCGTCTCCCGGCTGCTCTCCGGCGCCTGGGAGCGCTACGATCCCCGCCGTGACCATCGCATCGCCAACTCGGTTGTGATGCTGGCCTCCATCGCTCTCATGTTCGCCGTCTTCCCGACCCGCGCCCAATTGCAGCAGCAGGTGGCAACTACGAGTCCGGTGCGCGCGGTGGATTTCATCCGCCGCACGGGCCTCAAAGGACCCATGCTGAACGATTACGGGTTCGGCGGTTATCTGATCTGGGCGCTTCCCGAGGAGAAGGTCTTCATCGACGGCCGGGGTGACGTCTATGACTGGACCGGAGTTTTTGGCGAGATGGCCCGGTGGGCATTGCTTCAGGAAGATCCTACTCTCTTGCTGAACCGGTACGCGATCAACTATTGCCTTCTGGCGAAGACGGCGCCGATGGCGCAGGCCCTGCCGTTTCTTCCGGGTTGGAAGAGGATCTATGCCGACGACTTGGCGGTAATCTTCGTCCGCACGGAACGGCCGGCGAGCCTGCAAAGCGCGGTGAAGAGCTATTAGATTCAGATGGCGTTAAAAGGCGTTCGAACGCGTGCTATCGGACCTCGCGCAGCCCTTTTTCTGACACTGGGGCTGGTGTCGTTTTGGATTGCGTCGGGGTATCGGTTGGCCCCGCACGCCCGCAGTGCGGACTTCCTGAGTTTCTATACGGGCGCATCGTTCGCCCTGCATGGGGACTGGCATCACATTTACACGGCAGCCGGCCAGCTCGCGCGGGAGCAGAAGTTCGTTCCAGAGCGGCACGATTTGTGGCCTTTCATCAGACCGCCGGTGTACGCCATCATCATGGCGCCATTGGCGCTGATGCCTTTCGCTCTGGCCTTCTGGTTCTGGATGTCCGCCCAGTCCGCGGTTCTGCTGGGCTGCTGGGCGTGGGGTTGGAAGCGCTTCGGGCCGGAGGCGGCCGTCTGGGGCGCGCTCCTCTTCGCGGGTCCGCTAGGCATCGCACACGGCCAGGATTGCGCCCTGTTTCTCGCCTTGCTGTGCGGCGCCTTCGTGCTGGGCGAAAAGAAAAAGCTGTTTCTTTGCGGCCTGGTTCTTGGTCTTGGCTTGACGAAATTCCACCTCTTCCTGCTGTGGCCGCTGGTGCTGCTGGTCCAGAGACGCTGGCGCATGCTCGCGGGCTTTGCCATTTGCGGTCTGGGACAGGGGTTGCTCTCGCTGGCGATCGTCGGCTGGAGCGGGTTGTGGGGATATGCCGGGTTCATCCTGCATCTCGACCGGTATTCCTCGCCGGAGAAAAACATCGATATCGATGCCCTCCTCCTGAATGCACGTCTGTCGTCCCGGCCCTTGCTGATCATCCTGACCGCGCTGGTGGCGGGGCTGGTGTTATGGTGCTCCCGCCGAACCGGGCCCCTCTGGATGACCTTCACCCTGGCCACCGCCGGGTCGCTGCTGATCGGCCCCCACGTTTATACCTACGACGGAACCATGCTCCTGTTGCCCGCGTGGTGCGTGATCTTTCTTTCCCACTTCCGCATCGCGAGGCTCACGGCGGCCACCATCTGCACGCCCATCGCGACGGTCGCTTCGACCTGCGGCCCTCCGTTTGCTGGCTTCATGGCTTTGGCTCTCCTTGTTTTCGTCGTGGGAGTCTGCCTGGAGAGCGAACACTCCGTTCGCCGGCTATCGCGGGCCGAGCCAAAGCCGCGCGCCAAACTGGATGATCCGGCCCGGTGTGTGCAAACGTAGACTCCGGCGACTCTGGGAGTCGTTGCCCGGTTACAGGCTGTAGAGGCGCCTGGCTCGCAGCCGGTTGCTCGCACCCGCGCGGGGCCGGGGTGGTTTGCGGCACGCCCCGGCGGCGACCAGAGTGCTTATCCTGTCATGCTGGTTCACCCGCACGGTAAGCCGACCGCGCTACGGCGTGCAGTTGCAGCCTGTGGCCCACGAGGGTTTTGAAGAAGAGGAATATGCCAGGAGCATCGTCATTAGCGGAGAAGCAGCAGGCGCGCAGCCGGCGATCCGTCGCCGGGCGGTTGCTGTTCCCCTCCCTGACCGACCTGTTCTTCATTTTTACTCTCAGCCTCGCGTTTCTCGCGAGCCCGGCGGGTTGGGAAAGTCTGCTGCGGGATGGCGATACCGGCATGCACATTCGCGCCGGCGATTACATCCTCGCCACCCACCACGTTCCGACACACGACTTATTCTCATTTTCCCGTGCCGGGCAACCATGGGCCGACTTCGAATGGCTCGCGCAAGCTGCCTTCGCGCTTCTGCACGCCTGGTGGGGACTCAAGGGCGTGGTCCTGTTTTCCGGCGTCCTGATCGCGGCCGTGTTTACGCTGTTAATGCGTCAAGCTTTGTGGCGCGGCGCGAACAGCGTCGTGGCGTTGGTCCTGGTGTTCATGGCCATCGACACGATGTCCGTGCACCTGCTGGCACGCCCCCACATCTTCACCTGGCTGTTTCTGCTGGTGGCGATGCTCCTGATCGCAGCCGACAGACATCGTCGATCGGCCGCGGTCTGGCTTCTGCTGCCGCTGACTACGCTGTGGGCCAACATGCATGGCGGTTTCGCGATCCTGTTTCCCATCCTGGGGCTGCTGGTGGTTGGCTCGGCTGTCGAAGCCTGCCGGTACGCCGACGCCCGCGCGAGCCGTTGGTCGGACGCCCGCCGCTATGCCGGCCTCGGGCTGGGGGCCGCGCTGGCTTCTCTCGTGAACCCTTACGGCATCGGGCTCCACCTTCACATTCTGGATGTCATGAGCGCGAAGTGGTTCATAAACTCGGTAGATGAGTACAAGTCTCCTGTATTCCGCTCCGAACCAATGCTCGTTTTCATGGCCTTGTTGTTCCTTGGCCTGGCCGCGGTGGTCCCCTTGATTCAAAAGCGGAAGCTGACGGAAGCTCTCTGGATCCTTTTCCTCGCCTATTGCGCCTTGACGTCCACCCGGCATGTTCCGATCTTTGCTTTGGCCGTTGTTCCGATCGTCGCGGAGGAGATCTCCACCTGGTGGGAAGTATGGACGCGGGGTACATCTCCCTCCTCGGTTCCGAGGGTCCTGAGCGGCCTCTCTGCGCAGATTGGGACGTACTTTGCACCGGTCACGCTGTGTGCTCCCATCTTTGTGCTGGTCGTGGCGCTGGGTGGCTGGGTGCGTTGGCCGAAAGATATCTACGCATACGGTTGTCCTGCCGGCATGATCGCGCGGCACGCCCGGCAGATCGAGCCCGCCAGAATCTTCACATCGGACCAATGGGGCGACTACCTGATCTATCACTATTACCCCAGGCTGCGTGTATTCATCGACGGCCGCAGCGATTTCTATGGCGAGCGAATCACCACCGACTACCTGAAGCTCAGCGAAGGCCAACACGCGTGGAAACAACTGCTGGAGCAATACCGGTTCGATATGGTTCTTTGCCCGGTCGATTGGGCGCTGGCGTCCTTACTGAGGTATCAGCAAGACTGGCGGGTGGTCGAGGACGACGGGAAAGCGGTCCTTTTTCAAAAGCAAGACGTGAAGTCGCGGAACGGGACATAATTCCCGCGAGCCAATAGCGCCGATCCATACCCACATCGTCTCCAATGGAATGTATGAGTTTTCGAGCTGCTAACGGCGCCGTTGACACTGCGTCCGATACGCTATAGCAAAAAACTCGCGAACTGTTATTGGGCCGATGGGAGAGCCCTGGGGCTATCAATCAGGATCACCCGGACAAAGTTGTTTGCGAACAGGGGCTGCGCCCGCCAGATCCAGTTGTTCCGATCGGCCCAAACCGGGTCGGTGTCCTTGAAGATGAGCGCGCTGATGCCCAAGCTCCCGTCGGGCGGCGCCGCTGTGGCGCCGTGAAACAGCGGGGCGAGCCGTGACACCAGCGCATCACAGGCTTCGATGGAGCCGCCAAAACCCACATCGCATCCGCGGGACGCCGCGGCTGTTTGCCGGTTCGCGTAGAGCCCGTAAAAATAATCGTCCACCGTGACATCTGGGTTGTTCTGGACGATGGCGTTCCGCGGCAGCTTCGATTGCAGCACATCGTATGCCTGGCGCATGGCCATGGTCCGCAGGCCCAATTGCCGGTCCGGAGCTAGCCAGTCCGGCGCCATAACCACGCCGCGGTCGGCCAGCGTGAGAAAGATGCGGAGCATGCTGAACTGGTAAACCGTGCCGGCGGCTCCCAGAACCAGCATGAAACCAAGCGCCACTTTCATGTTGCGGGCCTGGTTCCGCCAATCCGGCCAGAACTCGACCGACCACAATACCAGAGCAAATTGGGCGAACAGGATGCCTCGCATGCCGAGATCGTTGAAGGCAATCACACTGGACCGAAGGAACGTTGAGATCAGGAGGCTGGTGACCGCCAGGATCGAGAGCGCGAGCTGCGGTCGCGTCAGTTTTGCCGCGCTCTTATAGCGTTTATATGTCAGGATGCCGATGACAAAAAAGAAGCCCAATTCCAGGAAGTAATTCAGCGGGAGTAAAAGAGCGTGGACCAGCACGCGCCGCCACGGGGCCACGTGGCTCTTATCCATCAGGATCTCGGCAATCCGTAAGGGTCGTAACCACGGCTTCACGAACCCCGCGCCCCCGCCGGCGCTGCCCGCACCATGCGCAATCAGGGTTAGTAAGTGCGGCGTCACAAGCACTGCGGCGACCACACCGGCAGAGAGCAGCACCAGACCGTGTCTGTGCCACCGGTGAACCATCGCTGTGAGAGTCCAGACACCAAGAAAAGCGGCGAACACCAGGCTGACGTAGATGGAACAGCCCACAGCGGAAGCGAACGCGCATCCGGCCAGCGCTATGGGGGCGAAAAGCGCCCGGGCTCCCCGCTTGGCTGCGGTGGACCAAAGCAGAAGAAACCCGGTGAGACAAGCGACCAGCGATGCTACGTGGTGCGGAGCCCACAGGGTCGAAGCAGGAAAGGAAAAGATCGGCGTGTTCCACAGGTCCATGTCGGCCATAACTACGCCGCTGAACTTCATCAACAGCACCGTCGGAATCAGGTCCAGCCCGGTGACGGCAAGCAAACCGATCCCAATGAGGGACCGCCGCCGGATGGCGTCAGAACCCTGGTCGCAAAAAAAACGCAGGCAGAGCGGCACCATCGCCATTAGCGCAATCCCCGACCAAACGGTTCCGGCAAAGAGCGCCTGACGGATATCGACACTCTTGCCACCGAGTTGTTGCACCAGGCTGCAAAGAATCAACCAGAAATGGTGATAACGCAGCGGCACGGGCGCGCCTGGAAAAAAGAACGGATTGGCGGGCCGGACGCCAGCGCGGGAGATCGCGTCGGCGATGGCCGCACGAATCGCATAATCATGGGTTACCGGTGAAAAATACAGGCGATTCCCGAGTTGCACGTCGATCAAAGAAGCGATTACAACCACAGCCCACGCTGCGGCGATGAGAACAAAAGGCAGCGCGGGCCGAATGCGGCAACCCACAACGCGCAGGTCGCGGATGAACAGAACCGCGGCCGCTGCCGATGAGATGGCGCACGCCACCCAGATTCCTCGGGTCGAAAACAACCACCAGATCCAATAGCAGAGAATCGGGGAAACGGAAATCGAAAGCGCCGTGGCGAGGAGCACCCTGGTGCCGACGAGTCTCTTGCGAAACGAAAAGACGTCGGACAACCAGCCGATCAGGTATCCCGGAGCGAAGGCGAACGCCAAAAAGAGCAGCGTGGCCAGGACCGTGCCTCGGATATCGATGATGGAGAAATTCTGATGGGACATGGGCAGCAGCGGCGGCCTGGTTCGAACCACTCCGAGCAATCCGACAGCCGTTCACGTATCAGGGAACCTGCTGAATGACGCAGTGCACCCGATTATCGGGCCAACTCGAGCCAACTGTACCACACACCGTGTCCGCAGCAGACAAGGCGTGCCGATTCTGGACGGCGGACTCTCCGCCAGCGCTACACGTCACGACACCGGCACCGTAAGCGTTCGGACCTCTCCTGAGCAAATGCACTGCTGTCCGGCTAAAATCTTCCACCAGCCAGGAACTCCCGCGGAATCAGTGAGCTAGGGGCGGACTTGGATTTTTCGATTTGAACTTTTTCAGGCGAATCCCCCCCAACTGCCGGCGG
>Ga0181536_10000713_pt1 | contig 39821 bp, 38 predicted proteins | sample PEATcosm2014_Bin_41_FD_121105 | JGI IMG/M metagenome (GOLD analysis project Ga0181536, IMG submission 121105) | Peatland microbial communities from MTU Mesocosm Facility, Houghton, MI, USA - PEATcosm2014_Bin17_60_metaG | ecosystem: Environmental > Terrestrial > Soil > Wetlands > Peat | place...
CTGGCTCAAACCGCCGTGTGCGCGAAAGCGCGGCCGAGGTCGCAGAGATGTCTACGCGCACCCAATTTGAGGGGGTTGATGGGCCCTGGGCTTGCGCTCTGGCCAACTGAGCTTCGAGCCCCTACGCCAGTAGGAAACGCGAATCATTGCCAAGTCTGCGCCGGAGGTCGGGCGCGATGCGTTGCGTGTGCGCCGGAATCGGCGCTGATCGGTTTGAGCGCCGGAGCCTCGCTATGTGTGCGGCACAGTCTTCGCCGGGGCGACAGGGCACAGCGATTGGAGCGACCCGTTCACCGCCAACAGAACGCCTCGGTGTCGACGGCCACACGGTGCGCAAGTGGGTCGGGCGTCGCCCGACTCCACTCTATGAGCCAATCTCGGTTGTGTCTGTCGTCGGTCGAACCTGCGTGGGATCGACCTTCGTACGGCCTACTTGACGATCGCAACCGCCAAGTAGGCGATGGTGATGGTCAGAGCCACGAGTGCCGGTGACATCTCTTTGGCGTCGTCCTTTGCCTTGCGGTGGTAGAACAGGGCGCCGAGGAGCAGGAGCGCCATTCCAGCTGCCCCAACCAGACCAATGGGATGCCACCACAGCCCGCTCACAACGCTTGCGCCGGCAGCGAGCTCGGGTATGGCGATCGATTGATACTTGCGCCAAGGGATCCCGAAGCGCGTAGCAGACTGTCGCATCTTCGGATTACCCAAGAGCTTGCCCGCTGCCGGTAGCAAACAGGTCACTGCCAGGATTACGGAAACGGTGATTGACATCGAAGCCTCCTTAGAGAATGGGAGTTAACGGAGACGCGTTAACTTCGCTGACTTGATACGAGCCGCAGGACGTCGAATGTCTCCATCGCAGCTGACGCGCCCGAGACACTTGTGATTCCTCTTCTGATCCTGGCAATCGCCTCTTCTGAGGCCTCCAGGTCTGGATCCCAGATCGAAAGGACGACAACCTCTCTGCGGACGTGATCGGCGTGAAGCGCGACAAGACCGACGAAGTTGGGAAGCTCTCGATACTCGGGAACGACTTGCTCATCGAGGATTCTCACTGCTTCCTCGAGACGATCAGGTTCGATATGAAAGGTCAAAGACCTGGCTTTCATTGCGCCTTCCTAGGCGCTGACCGCGACAGGAACGGTCGCGCGGCTCATGCCGGCAGCGGCATAAGCCTCCTCCTCGTCCAGCGTTTCGCGGTCCAACAACGTATGTGCGAGGTGATCGAGCCGATCTCGGCTTGCCCGCAGGGTGGCGACGGCCTGCTCGTAACACTCCTCGATGATCCGACGCGCTTCGGCATCGACGAGGTCCTTGGTAGCGGGCGCGACGCCGTCAAAGCCGAAAGGCGACTCCTGACCGGGCGAGGGAAGCACCGAAACGGGCCCTATGGCTGGTGACATTCCCCAGCGCCCCGCCATCTGTCGGGCGATGTTGCTGGCATGCTCGAGGTCGCTCTCGGCACCCGTGGTGACATCGCCGTAGACGACCTCCTCCGCTGCGCGCCCGCCCAACGCACCTGTGATCCGTCCGCGGAGGTATTCGGCCGAATAGCCGTACCGGTCGCTCTCGGGTGCCTGGAAGGTGACTCCGAGGGCCTGGCCCCTCGGGATGATCGATATCTTGCGCACCGGGTCGGCACCGGGAGTCAGCATGCCAAGAAGGGCATGCCCGGATTCGTGGAAGGCCGTCCGCTCCCGTTCCTCGCGCGAGAGCACAATCCCCCGAACGGTGCCGAGAACGAGTTTCTCCAGGGAATCGGTGAAATCGGCCATCATCACCTGCTCGTGGCCTCGGCGAACTGCCAGCAGCGCAGCCTCGTTGACCAGGTTCTTCAGGTCCGCGCCGACCATGCCCGGGGTCGAGGAAGCCACGGCCTCCAGGTCAACGCCCGGATCCACAGGGACACCCCGAGTGTGCACCTGGAGGATCTGTGCCCGCCCACGCTGGTCCGGTGCAGATACCGTCACCCGCCGGTCGAAGCGGCCCGGGCGCAATAGCGCCGCGTCGAGGACCTCGGGCCGGTTCGTCGCCGCCAGTACGACGACGCCCTCACTCCCGGTGAAGCCGTCCATCTCGGTGAGGATCTGGTTGAGGGTCTGCTCGCGCTCGTCATAACCACCCACCGAAGCCGTGCCACCCCTGGCGCGGCCGATGGCGTCCAGCTCGTCGATGAAGATAATTGACGGGGCCACCTGCTTGGCCTTGTCGAACAGGTCGCGCACCCGGCTGGCGCCGACGCCGACGATCATCTCGACGAACTCTGAGGCCGAGATCGAGAAGAAGGGAACCTCCGCCTCGCCGGCAACCGCCCTGGCAAGCAGCGTCTTGCCGGTGCCGGGCGCGCCTGACAGCAGCACGCCGCGGGGGATCTGCGCGCCCATCTGCCTGTACCGACCGGGATTACGCAGGAAGTCCACGATCTCCGTCACCTCGTTCTTGACCTCCTCGATGCCCGCGACGTCTGCAAACGTCGTCCGCTTCGCGGATGAAGGGTCGTATTGGTGCGCCCGGGATTGGCCGAGGCCGCCCATTCCCATGGACCGGCCGAGGCCGCCCATTCCCATGGACCGGCCGCTCAGCTTTAGTGACCCGAGCAGGCCCGCGAGAAGCAAGGCGGGGCCGAACCAAAGCAGGAGGTCTTCCCACAACGGGGGACCCTGACTCGGCGCGTTGGCATTGATCGTCGCTCCACTGGCCTCCAGCAGCTGGAAGAGATTGTCGTTTGCGAACGACGGCCGCTGGGTCGTGAACTGCTGCACATGCTGGGCGTTCGCGACCTTGGACGGGTAGGCGACCTCGTGTCTGAAGATCCCTTGAATGGTGTCGCCTGTCGAGGTGACGGACTGGACGTTGCCCGATCTCACCTGGGTCGAAAAGAAGCTGTAGGAGATCGTGGTGGGAGAGGTCGCTCCGATAAACAACGACGACAGGAGCCAGTTGACGATCAGTAGCCCCAGCATTAGCCACAAGAACCGGGACCAGCCCGAGCGCCCGCCCGATCGATCCTGGTCTTTTGGCTTGAGGCCCTCGACCCGCCAGGGCGGCGGGGTCGATGACGTCTGGCGGCGATGCCAGCGTCGGCTATCCCCACCGGCGTCCACGCCGGGAGAAGAGGAGTCTTCCGCCAGCGTCGGGTCAGCCGCGCTGGGCTGACTCAGGAACACTTGGCCTTCTTTCTCGAAGGCTTGCCTCTGACTGCTACGTCCCATCACGTTCTCCTTGTCTTCATCACTGTTGTGAAGTATAATCAGATCTGTGATAGCTTATCAAGTAGCCCGGCTCCCCGAGCGGTAAGGGGTGGCACGGGCGGAGCGGTGATGAGCATCACCGTCTAACTGCTGGACATGGAATCTCTCGGACCTGCTCCGAGAGACAGAACGAAAGGAACACTGCCATGTTGAAGTCCCTCAGCACTTCTTTGATCCTGCGTGGCGTGCTCGCCACGGTCGTCGGGATCCTGGCGCTGGCCTGGCCCGGGGTCACGGTCTTCGCACTCGTCATCTTGTTCGCCGTGTACGCGTTCGTCGCCGGCGGCCTGCAAACCCTCCGTGCGTTCAGTAGCGACACCGCTGGACCAGTCTTCGGTCACCTGCTGGTAGGCCTGGTCAGCTTGGCCGCCGGGGTGATCGCGCTGGCTTGGCCGTTGCCCACCGCGCTCGTACTGGTGGTGATCGTCGGCACTTGGGCGGTTATGAGCGGTTTGGTCGAGATCTTTTCCGCGTTCCGCGCAGGCGAGTCCCCCGGGACTCGGGCCATGTTCCTGCTCGGCGGCCTGGTCTCGATCGTGTTCGGCTTGGTGCTGCTCGCCCGTCCTGACATGGGTGCGGTCACCCTCGCGGTGGTCTTTGGTCTGTTCAACCTGATATACGGAGCCTGGATGTTGGTGCAAGGCATCGAGTTGCGTCGGACCGGCAAGAGCTTGCATTCCATCTTCAGGCACGCATAGGCGGCTTGACTTATGGCACCGTCACGCTCTGAGCGGAGCAGCCAACTTGCCGGACCCCTAGCGGGGTCCGACAAGTCCCGGGTATGTCTCGCTCCGTTGATCACGGAGAGTCCCGATGGATGAAGCGTTGCGTCCGCCCCGCGTCGATGTGGACGCCAGCTCAGGCTGCCGGCGCGTCGATCCGCCGCGTCGGCCGGTTTTGTTCATCAACCCGAACTCGGGCGGCGGCAAGGCTGCCCAGGCCGGGCTCGCCGAGCGGGCACGCAAACGAGGGATCGAGGCCGTCGTCTTGGCTGAGGACGAGGACCTCGTGTCGGCGGCCCGAGAAGCGGCAGCGGGTGGCGCAGACGCGCTGGGCATGGCTGGTGGTGACGGGTCACTGGCGGCGGTGGCCGCGATGGCGGCTGCCTACGAGCTTCCGTTCGTGTGTGTGCCGGCCGGGACGCGCAACCATTTCGCGCTCGACCTGGGAGTGGACCGGCACGACCTGATCGGTGCGCTCGACGCGTTCACCGACGGCGTCGAACGTCGCATCGACCTCGCGGAGGTGAATGGCCGTGCGTTTGTTAACAACGTCTCGCTAGGGATCTACGGTGACGCAGTCCGCAGGTCGGCCTATCGAGATGCCAAGGTGCGTACGGTTCTGGAGACTGCCGATGAGGTGATGCGACAAGGCGGGGTGCTGCCTGCACTCCACCTAATAGACGACCTGGGACACGAGCACCATCATCTCGCCATCGTTCTTGTGTCCAACAACCCCTACGCGCTGGATTATCCGCTGGCTCGCGGTACCCGCCCGGCGCTCGACACCGGTCATCTCGGGATCCTCTTGCTCGACGTACCCGGCGAAACCCACCGCCCTATAGGGAGAACCTGGACCGCACTCCGCCTGGAGATGACCGCTGCCGAGGCGGTGCAGGCCGGAGTCGATGGCGAGGCGATGGACCTCAGCTCGCCGCTGCGGTTCGTTATCCGCCCGCGGGCGCTGCGCGTACTGATCTCTTCGCGCCACCTAGGGATGTCGCCCTCGGCGCGCCGTCTCGCTCCACCTCCCGTGAGGCCGAGTCGACATGCGTCCTGAGACGAGACTTTTAGGGGGCCAACCGAGTTGGCAGGCCAGGGCCGGCGACGAGTCTTCGGTTCAACGCGGGCTGCGAGGACTGGCTCGGGCTCTTCGCTCGCGCCCGCCACACCGTGTCTCCCGTTGGCTGGGCGCCCTAGCGAGCTTTAGGACGTCGTGATCCTAAAGACAATGGCTGTTGAACTGTCAAGATCTGCAGACAACGAGAGTCGACCGAAGGGGGTCCGGATCGATCAATCGAGCGTGGTATAGTCAGTATTGTAGTTCCTCATCGGTACTGATGACATTGTGGATTCGGTGAGGATGCCTTCACGAGGCCGCGAAGAGCCAGAGGAAAGTGAGGATGAATGGCGGTACAAACAAACGGAGCGCTGGGTGCCAACCGGCTGGACCGGCGTAAGGCCCATACCCGGCAGGCTCTCGTCGATGCCGCAGTGGGGCTGATCGCTGACGGCCGTGGGGATCGTGCGAGCATCCAGGAGATCACGGAGGCCGCCGACATCGGCTTCGGGTCCTTTTATAACCACTTTGACAGCAAGGAGCAGTTGTTCGAGACCGCTTCCGAGGAAGTGCTGGAACGCTGGGGACAAATGATCGACCGTGCTTGCGCGGGCATCAGCGATTCGGCGAAGCTTTTCGCCGTCTCCTTGCGGATCTCCGGGCGATTGGCCTGGACACACCCCGAGATTGCCCGGTTCTTGACTGGTGCCGGCCTCAAGATCCTGGATCTTCCTTACGGCTTGGCGCCGCGTGCCCTGCGTGACATCCAAGCGGGCCAGGCCGCAGGCCAATTCACCATCTCGAACGCTGAGATCGCGCTCAGCGCCGTATCCGGCGGGCTGCTCGAGCTGCTGCGGCTGCGCGAGCGCCACCCTGAACGAGTCGAGGAGAGCGCCGTGGACGAACTCGCCGAAGCCAGCCTGCGGCTGCTCGGCGTCCGCGCCCCCGAAGCCAAACGCCTCGCCAGACTCCCTTTGCCGCCCATCGAAACTTGGTAGTAGTAGGTGCTTAGCGCAGACACGCGAGTGCGCAGTATCTCAAAGGGTCGAACGGGTTGGCGGTGATCGAACTCGATCGGCTCTGCTAAGGCCATTGTCTGGGCCATTGCACGCCGCCCGTCTTCCCTCTTCCCGCTGCCGTCCTTCGGCCTCCGCGCCGCGCGATTGGAACAGTCCGGACGCGCTCACATTCGTCATCATGGTGCGTCGGTCAGGGCTACAACCAGTCCTAGTAGCCACCGCCACCGATGTGCCAGTCTTCAACACGTTGCGGCGCGCAGGCCGGTAGACGGGTGGTAGCGAGTTCCGTTTGGTCGCATGGCCAAGGACTAGGAGGGTGCGGCGGTGCAGTCGTGTCTCGATCGCCACGGCCACTAGCGGCCATGGTCAGTACCTGGTGGCCTGGAACGATCGGTGTCGGCGTGGGCGTGGCGGTCACCGAACGGAACGACTAGACGACCAAATTGGGTTCGCTGGACATAGGTGACCTTGGCGCCTCCGCGGTCCTGCAGGCTCACGAGACGGCCGTCGCAGTCGTAGGTGTGGCTGATTTGTTCGCTGCCGGCCCTCGGGACTTGCGATCCGGCCGTGCCGGCGCGCCCGGTGGTCATCTTCAACCACGGCGCGGTCGCGACTCGACCTGATGGCTGGAGCTAGAAGGACTCTGCCACCATGTGATCGCCTACTGGGGCGAGGTCCTAACGCCGGTTGTCCTTCGAGCAGCTGAGCGCTGTCTTCTCAGCTCGCTCAGCGCAGACACGAGCTGGCCGAGAATCGCAAGAGACCCCTCCAGGCTGACGCCGCTCGCCTGCGGCGGCGAAAGCACGGGGATCGAGCGACGACAATCCCGCCCCACGGGTGATAGGTCTGACGAACTGAGAGCACGGACCCGTTCACCTACTCCCGAGATCCGGCGTACCAGCAGGAGGGCTGGGTTCCATATCGTTACGGTGAGGCCCATGATGCCCTTGACGTTCCACGAACACTCACGACCGACCCTTGACCTTTCACGAACCTCAAGACCCTCAACAAAGGACGATCGACATGTCGGATAATCCACCACGACCCGTCCCGACCCGACGCGCGCGGATAGCTCTGTTAGCGGCATCGAGGCAGGTTCCGAGGGTCGTGTCGCTCACCTCACAGGCCAGCGATGCTCTGTTGGAGCGTCGAACGCACGCGGCGTGAGCTGCCTCAGCTTGCGGACGAGACCTCGAGGAGTCGGAGCTCGTCTTTGCCGCCGACCCACTCGGTCAGAAACCTTGGCGGCCAGAGCTGGTCACTTGGCGCCGGACACGGCTGCGCAAACAGATCGGTCTTAGCCATGTCCGGCTACACGATCTACGGCACTTTGTCGCCTCCGAGCTGTTGACCGCGGGCATCGACCTTCGCACCGTGGCCAACCGGCTCGGACATGCCCGCACCTCGACGACGCTCGACATCTACTGGGGCTTCGTCCCGGCGCGCGATCGGGATGCCGACGATCACCTTGAGGCCCTGCTCAAGCCCGACTCGATTGACTGAGGCTGCACCCGTCAGCGCCTCACCGAGCAATGCGAGAACGTCTGCAATCAAATCCCGACGTGCCTTGTTCGGAAAGACCTAAGGCTCACTTAGGTTCCTCTTAGGACACACCGGACGATCCTGATACCTGGGGCCACAGTGGCTCCGAACCACAAAGGAGGTGGAGACAATGGTAAAGAAAGCTAGGGACCCCGAGCCCAAGGGTAAGGAGAAGAAGGACTCCAAGCACGACAAGGGATAGTGCCACGCCATTGCCCGGGCACGCCGCACCGTTGTTGGCGTGCGGCGTGCCCGGTGCGCGACCCGAGTTGTTCATGAGCAAGAAAGGGCTCGCACTGTGATCCGCAACTGGCTGCAGCATCTTGACACCGGGGACTCAGAGATTGACGTTCCCAAGTCAGCAGACCATCCGGCACCGCTTCCCTGGCGGCGGATGGCCGGTCTGCTTCGACCTATTCGAGGCGGACTGGCTGGGATGGTCGCGTTGAGCACCAGCGGCGTGTTGATCGGTCTCGTGCCGCCGTTGGCGCTCGGGGCTCTCGTGAATGCGCTCGTCGAGCGCAAGGACGTGGCGGAGGGTGCTCTACTCGCCGGCCTGATCGCGTTTGCCATTCTCGTCGAGACCGTCGCATACGTCCTCTCCGACGGCATCTATGCCCACAATGCCGGCCGTCTGTACCGCAGCCTGCGCTTGCTGATGTTCGAGGGCGCCTGCAGCATTCCTTCGATTGACGAGGAGGAGCGAAGCGGACTCCCGTCGCGCTTCATCTCAGACGCAGAAACAGTCGGGGTCGCGGTGTCGGTCCTCGACAGCGGGTCGATGCTGCTCGTCGAGTTCGCAAGTGCGGTCGTCGTGCTCGGTCTGTTGTCACCGTGGACCGTCCCCGTCGTGGCTCCAGAGCTCGCGTTGACCTGGGTTGTAACCAGGCGGATGCAGGAACCCGCCGCGCTAGCTGGTCAGCGTCGTCAAGAAGAGCTCGAGCACATGACGCGGTCGATCGCGCGTGAGCTCGCTCGTCGCGACGACCCACAGTCGACGAGCAGGTTCAGTAGCGTCGTGAACCGGGTCCTCGGAGCCGAGATCCGCCTCGGCTGGCTGCAAGCGGTGAATCTGCAGGGTTCGGGTGGCCTGGCCAAGCTTGGCCCTATCGCCGCGGTCGTTGTCGCGGCCTTCACCGGTACTCATCTCATCGGCACCCTGATCGCTGTTTATCTGCTGGCGCAACGCGTCTTCTGGGGCTTCGACGGCCTCGTCGACCTCAGCCTTGGCCTGCAGAGCGTGCGCGGTCCTGTGGCCCGATGCTTCGCGCTCATCGACGGCCTGTCTCCGACCGCGAGAGACTCGTCACTGCTCCCAGCCACGAACTAGGGAGAGCGAGCAAGACCTACCTCTTAACGGTTGATTGGGGGACCTCCAGTCACCGGCCGATCACATGTTCATTCCTGCCGCCATCGCCTCTGGGAACGTGACTTCAACGCGGAACCCGCCACTTCGAGAGCGTCCGACCTGCACGGTTCCACCGGCGCGTTCGGTCGTACGCCGAACTATGTCGAGGCCGAGCCCTGTCCCGGCGTTTCGAGGCGGCCTGGGCGCCGTCGCCGCCGATGGTGGCGGACCATCGTCTTCGACGACAAGCGTCGAGGACCCCGAACCAGGAGGAATTTGCTGAAGCGCTACGCGAAAGCTCGTCCTTTCGGACGTATGGGCGAAGACGTTCGAGACGAGAGCGTCGATCGTGGCTTCGAGGTCATCTCTGTCGAGAGGGACCTCGACTCGACGCGGCGGCACTTCCACGTTGAAGGCGCGCTGCTGAGACCTTGCCAGCACGGCCCAAAAAGCCATACGGTCCCGGATGGTGCCAGCGAGGTCCGCGTGACCGGGGGGCCGGGGAGGTTCACGAGTGTCGAGGATCAGCCGATTGACAGCTGCTTCGAGCCCTTCGAGGTCCTTGCTCAGGGTGGTCTTCGTAGTGCCGTCGGTCAGTGCTTCGAGGTCGAGCCGGAGTGCGGTGAGCGGCGTGCGCAGCCGGTGCCCGAGGTCCGCTCCTGCCATCCGGGCATTCGCCAACAAGTTGTCTATCCGGTCGGCAAGCTCGTTGACCGCGCGACCGACCTCGGCCACCTCGTACGGTCCCGCGGGCACGACCCGACGCGCCAGATCCCCATTGCTAAGTCGGTGCGTGACGTCCTCGAGATCTGAGATCGGACGGACTATGGTGCGGCCGATCCAGTCAGCGAGAACGATCGCGATCAGCACGAGAAGAAGGCCACCAGCGAAGAGGAGGAACCACTCGCGGGCGACTCCCTTTGTGAGCAGGCTGGAAGGGACGGCCACCATGACGGCGACCGATGCGCTCGGGTGCCGCACCGGCACCCAGACATCTCTTCCGCCCACGGAACTCGGAAGTGTCGCCGTGAGACCAGCCCGGACGATTGCGGGCACGTTGGCCGGGGATCCGGACACCGCTCCGAGCACTTGGCCGTTGGCGAGGTAGACGGTCACGGGCGTCTCGGCGGCCTCGTTGGCCGATCTGGTGAGCCGAGTCGTCGTCGGCTGGTCGTTCACCGTGTAAAGCTCGGCGGCGAGAGAGCTCGCCTCCAAGTTCGCGCCGTCGATAGCCCTGTCGTAGGCGACCGAACGCACGAAGAAGGCCAGCGGAATACAGAAGATGAGCACGACAGTGCCGGTCACGACGGCCGCCATGAATGCCATCCTGCGGCGGATCCTCGCCCGGCCTCGCGACCGTCCGGCGACCATCCTCAGGTCACTTCCAGACCTTCGTCTTCGTCTCCACCGCTGTCTGGGTCGACAAGCCGCACGCCGACACCGTGGATCGTGCGCAGGTACCGCGACTGTGTCGCCGACTCGCCGAGCTTGCGGCGCAGCCACGAGATGTGGACGTCGACGGTCTTGTCACTGCCACCGTAGGGCTGATCCCAGACATCGGCAAGGAGCTGCCGCTTGGTCACGACCCGCCCGAGGTGGGCTGCCAGGTAGTGCAACAGGTCGAACTCCTTGCGACTCAGAAGCAGGTCCCGATCAGCGAGCGTGGCCTCACGAGTGGTCGCGTCGATCCGGAGGGCTCCGACCGTGATCGCCAGCGTTTCAGAGTCCTCCCGTGCTCGCCGCAAGACCGCCCGGAGACGCGCCTCGAGCTGCCGGGTGGAGAATGGCTTGACGACGTAGTCGTCGGCTCCCGCGTCAAGGGTCTTGATGATCTCGCCTTCGTCATCCCGGGCGGTGACGACCACGACAGGGACCGTGCTCACGGCCCGGAGCATGCGGAGTAGGTCGACGCCGTCGATGTCGGGAAGGCCGAGGTCCAACAGAACTACGTCAGGCTTCTCATCGACGATGGTCGACAACCCCCCAAGGCCCGTCGCGGCAGTCCTCACGTCGTATCCCATCTCGACGAGGGACCGTTTCAGCCCGGCTCGGATGCTCGCATCGTCCTCGACTATCAGGACCGTTATCACACCTGCCACAGTATGCGCCGCCTGACGCGACCGATGGCCGGGCCCCGTCCAGTCGGGACCCGGCCAATAGGCAACAGGCCGGTCAGCGTGTCGTCACCAACACGGTCAGGCCGCCACTGTCATTGATCTCGGCCTCGAACTTCACCGTATCGGTGCCGTGACGGAAGTACACGTCCACCGACGAGCCGGACGCCGAGTCAACAGAGGCGATGTAGCCCTGGGCGGCGTTGACGGTTACGACCCTGATCGTTCCCGAGTTTAGGGCAGCGATCTTGACCGATCCGGCCGTGCCGGCGCGATACCAGGTGGCTGCCCTCGGAAGTGGGTAGCTCTTCGGGGAACTGGAGCGCACCACGGCCGTCGCCTGCGAGCTCGACGAATGTCGTTGTACTGCGGTTGCCGACGCTGCGCCTGGTCCGGCCAGAGCCAGGACCGTTGCCAGCATCGAGGCGGCCACGACTGTTCCTGTGCCAATCTTGAATATCCGCTTCACTTCTATCTCCTTTGAGTGTGGGTTGATGTTGCTGACTCTCAGGATCACAGAGCGGAAGTTAAGAGGAACCTAAGTGGATAGCAGGTCTTTCCGAAGGCCGCGACGACGGGCGGACAAGTAGCTGCGACTATGGTCCCGCCAGTGAGCGCCGACGAGTTCACCATCGAGTTCTTCGAGGACGACGACGGCCGGAGTCCAGTCGAAGAGTGGATGGACTCTGATCTAACCGATCTTGAGCTGGCCGCGCTCCTGTCCGGCCTCGAGCACGTGCTGAGTCACCGTGGGATCGACGTCTGTCAGACAGAGTGGGGCAAGCAGCTCGGAGAAGGGCTCTTCGAGTTCCGCATCCGCCATTCGGCGGCCGAGATCGAGCACATGTTCACCGGCGCGTCGTCTAGCCGCGAGCCAGGCAAGCGCGAGAAGGTCCTGCTCCGTGTCTTCTGCCACGCCCACGGGACGAAGGTCGTGCTGCTCCTGAACGGTTACGACAAAGCAGCCGATCCGAGTGACAAGCGTCAACAGCGCGAGATCATGCTCGCCCGCTGGCGGCTCGTAGTATTCAAAGAGCGGCAAGCCCGCGAACGCAAGAGGCAGCGTCGGGGAGGTGGTCGCGATTCCTAGGGGTGGGGTTGACGACGGTATGTCTTAAAGTGCATACTGGGCACCTCGCAGGAGTTGACATGGCACGCACCCTTGATGAATACCTACAGCGCTCGAAGCGGGCGAACAGCAAAGAGGTCAGCGCGGCGCGGGCGGTGTTCGAGCAGGCTTATGGGATCGCCTGCCAGGTGATTGAGCTACGAGAGAAGCACAATCTCACCCAGGTGGAGTTGGCTGAGAAGGCCGGGCTCCCTCAAGCGCAGATCAGCCGCATCGAGCGCGGGGTTGTGAGCCCGACCAGCGCCACGCTCGGGAAGATTGCCGAAGCGCTCGGAGCCGACCTGCGTCTCGTCGAGCGTCCTCAGCCGAGTGCTCGGAGTCGCGCTGTCGGCTGACCCGCGCACCATCGGAGCCCAGCTTTCCCGACATGGCGACCGGGCGCTGGACCCGGCTCCGCAAGGAGATCGGTCCTAGCGACGTTCGGTTCCACGAAATACGGCACTTCGTTGCCACCGAACTCCTAACAGCAAACATCAATCTTCGTACGGTAGCCAACCGGCTTGGGTATGCTCGCACCTCGACGACGCTTGACATTGGGGCACGGCCTGCCCCGGTTCGGTGCTGCTCGGATCAGGCGGGGCAGGAGCAGCCTGGTCGCGTGTTACTTCTCCGACATATCTTCGCCGGGCGGCACCGTTGGAAAAGATTCGGCAAAGATCAGGCAAAGAAGGCCCGCATTCGCCGTTCAACTAGGTCATTCATCCGGCATGCTCGAGGCCGTGACGGCCGAGTGGACGACTTCTGAGTCACAGCAGCAGCTGGTGAAGACGAGGCGGGGTGGCACCTACCGCGAGAAGGCGGCGGTTCATGGGCCTCGCTCTCGGCTCCCCGGCGTCCCGGTCGCCGCCCCGGGCCCGGGGCGCGCGCAGGAAGGCGTTACAAAGCCTCTTCATTGGCCGTCGTGGCAGAGCCATCGTTCTTACGTCCGGGCGCGAAGGGGGCGCCGCCGGCTGCAGCGAAGCTCACGGCGGACCTGGCCCGGTCGCCACCCGGTGGCGGCCGGCGGCGTGGCCCTGCTGGCGTTGCTCACTCCGGTGAGCGTCTCTCTCGCCGGGGCGCTCACAAACCCGGCGCTCGGTCTCTCGGTCCCTTCGCGTCTTGCTGAGTGGCTGCGCGACAACGGTGGAGGCGCGGTCGTGAACACGGTGGAGAACTGGTGGTACTCGCACCACCCACCGCCCGTCGGCGGGCGACCATTGGCAGCCGCGCTGCCGGTGCGGCAGCACGTTCGCCTCGCCACCACCGGCGCGCACCACGAGGTGGTTGCACACCTGCTGACACCGGCACCGCTCGCCAGCTTCGCACGGCCTTCTCTGCCGGGAGAGGGCGCCTGGAAGCCGGTCGGCCGTCTCGTGAGAGGCATTCCGGCCGTCTACGAGACGTTCCTTCGCCCCGATGCCGTCCACACGAGCGTCGTCGACGGCATCGCCTGGATGGACACGAAACTCCTGTCGGCGACGCTCTACTCGGGGAGCTACATCCCAGGAGGCGGGCCGTACAAGTACACCGCTCCGATCGAACCGGACGCGGCGCGCTCGCTGGTAGCGGCCTTCAACGCCGGGTTCCGCATGCAGGATGCCAACGGTGGCTACTACACCCAGGGAGAGACGGTCATCCCGCTGCGCAGCGGCGCCGCCTCGTTCGTGATCTACCGCAACGGCTCGGCCACAGTCGGCGCCTGGGGGCGCGATGTCACGATGACGCCGGACGTCGTCGCCGTCAGGCAGAACTTGAAGCTGCTCGTCGACAACGGCCAGCCCGTGCCGGGGCTCAACGCCTACGACACGAGCACGTGGGGCAACACGCTCGGCAACCAGGTCTACGTGTCGCGCTCGGGCATCGGCGTGACCCGCGAAGGTGCCCTCGTCTATGTGGGAGGGCCTCTTCTCAACATCACCGACCTCGCCAACCTCCTCGTGAGTGCCGGAGCCGTGCGGGCCATGGAGCTCGACATCAACACCGACTGGGTGAACTTCGCTACCTTCGCCCCGACGACGCCGACCGGGCTGGCCTCGGTGGCGAACGGCACGGACCTCCTCCCCCTCGCCGATATGGCGGGACCGCCTACTCGCTACTTCGTCACCTGGTGGGCACGCGACTTCATCACGATGTCGGCCCGCTGAACCGCGCCGGCCCGAGGGTCGCTCCGCCTCGGAGCGTGTGCGCTTGGCTAGCCGGGGATCTTGCGCCAGAGCACTCGGGGGAAAAGGCGCATGAACGCGAAGACTGCTCGCAGCACGGGGGGCACCCAGATCACCGGGACGCCGGTCTCCAGGCCCTTCACGATGGCCTCGGCCACGTCCGAGCTCTCCACGGCGAGCGGTGCCGGCTTGAGCCCGGAGGTCATCTTCGTGCGGACGAAGCCTGGGCGCACCACCGTCACCTCGACACCGGTGCCCTCCAAGGCGTCGGCGAGACCGACGGCGAAGCCGTCGATCCCCGCCTTGGCGGCGCCGTAGACGAGGTTGGCCTTGCGGACGCGGACGCCCGCGACAGAGGAGAGGATGACGATGCGGCCCGCCCCCTGGGCGCGCAGCGTGCCGAGGAAGGCGACGACGGTGGCGGCCGGCCCGGCGAAGTTCGTCACGACCGCCCGGCTCACCGTCCTCGCGTCGAGAGCGTCGATGTCGAACGCGCAGAGGTCGCCAGCGGCGACGAGGAGGAGGTCGATCGTGTCGAGCTCGCAAGCGGTCGCCTTCGCGAAGGCGTCCAGGCGATCCGTGTCGGTCACGTCCAGGTACCGCGTCATCACCTCCTCGACCCCGCGGGCGCGCAGCTCGGCGGCCGTGGATTCGAGCGCCGCCTCGCCCCGGCCGGCGAGGACCACCGAGCGCAGGCGCCGGTCGGCAAGCAGCAGCAGGGTGTCGCGGGCGATCTGCGAGGAGCCCCCGATGACAACGGCGGTCTGCGGCATGCCCGTGGCGTCGATCACGCTTCGACCTTCGCGACAGCGAGGCGCCTCGCCCCGTCGAGGCCGAGGCGGCGCGCCAGGTCGGAGCTGAGGATCCCCTCGGGATCGAGCCTCGCCCGGACCTCCAGCCAGTCGGCGAGGCGCGGGTACATCGCCGCCATCATCTCGGGCCGCAACCGCCCGTCCTTGGAGAGGTACACCCGCCCTCCTGCGGAGACGACGAGCTCGTCGAGCCCGTCGAGCAGCACGGCGGTGCCGCCAGCTCCCAGGGGCACGTCCAGGGCGAGTGTCCAACCCATCCTCGGGAAGGAGAGATGGCCTGAGCCTTCGGCCCCGAAGCGCTTCAGGACGGCGAGGAAGGAGGCGGTTCGCGCCCTGCTGAGACGCTCGAGGACGGTGCGCACGGTCGCCTCCTCGCCAAGGGGCACGACGAACTGGTACTGAGTGAAGCCGCGCGGCCCGTAGAGCAGGTTCCATCCCGCGAGGCCATCGAGCGGGTAGAAAAAATGGGCCAGGGGGACCAGCTCGCCGGCCCGGTGTCGCGGCGCGCGCCGGTACCACAGCTCGTTGAAGGCGGCGACCGTCACCGGCCCGAGGAGCGAGATGGGCGGCGCGGCGGGGACCCGCAGGGGCTTGCGCAGCTCGAGTCCTAACGGGTCGCGCCTCGCCTTCGCGGGAAGATCCGCCAGAACGGCGTGGTTCGCCCGGGTGATCACGGAGCGTCCCAGGTGGCGTCCCCCGGAAAAGCCGTCGACCCAGGCCACCGAGTAGCGGTAGCGGCCCTCGTCTTCGGAGAGGCGGGCCATGCAGGCGTCGATGTCGGCCGCCCGTTCGGTGTCCACGAGCATGCTCGAGGTCTCGATTCGCAGCAGGCGAAGGACGGCCTCGGTGACGATACCGGTGAGGCCCATGCCGCCACATGTGGCCGAGAACACCTCGCTCCGCTGCCCGAGGCCGCACTCAACCGGCCCGCCCGAGGTGGCGATCCGGAGGTGGTCCAGGTGGCGGGCGATCGTGCCGTCCAGGTGGTGGTTCTTGCCGTGGATGTCGCTTGCGATCGCCCCTCCGAGAGTGACGAACCTCGTCCCCGGGGTGATGGGCGGGAAGAGACCCTTCGGAACGAGGACCCGCAGGAGCTCGTCGAGGGAGATACCGGCCTCGGCGCGCACCTGTGGCGTGGTGAGGTCGAGCTCGAGGACTTTGTTCAGCCCTGTGCAGTCGAGGGCGAGCCCGCCGGCGCACTGCGCGGCGTCGCCGTAGGAGCGCCCGAGGCCCCGTGCGATCATCGGAAGGGAGCCGTCTCGGTGGGCGAGGAGATCCTCGAGTTCAGGCACCGAGCGGGGCCGCAGCACGCGGGCGGCTGACGCCGGCATTCGGCCCCAACCGGCGAGCAACTCGGTTCGGGCGGACGCGCTCATGCGTAGATGCCGCAGATCAGCAAGGCCAGCCAGGCCAGGCCGAGCACCTGCAGGCCATGGTCGCGCAGGGCGAGCTCCTCGGGCTCACCCCCGCGGTTCAGCTCGATGGCGAGCTCGACGACGAGCACGGCGAGCACGAAGGGGATGATCGACAGCTCGAACCAGACGATGTCCTCGGCACGCTCAACCGGCCCGAGGCGTCCGGCTCGCTCGAAAGCCCAAAGACAGTAGGTAGTCACGGTGACCGATATCGCCAGCATGCGGACGCTTCGGAGGAACGCCGCCGGGTAGGCGGCGAGGGTCGGGCGGTGGAGCCCACCCTGGTCCTTCATCACGGACTGCTCAACGCTGCGCTTCCCGGCGACGATGAGCAGCGAGCCGAAGGAGGCCACCACGAGGAACCAGGGGGAGATCGGCACGTGCGCCACGGCCCCTCCCGCCACCGCCCGCAAGGCGAACCCGGCCGCCACGCAGGCGAGCTCCACGAGAGGAACCCGTTTCAAGGCAAGCGAGTAGGAGACGCTCACAACCAGGTAGGCGGTGACGACCACGACGAGGGCAGCTCCGAACAGCAAGGCCGCGAAGCTAAGTGCGACTGTCGCTAGGAGTACCGTGGCCCAAAGCGCCAGGCTGACCGGCAGCTCTCCTGAGGCCACGGGCCGGCTCTTTTTTGCCGGGTGGAGGCGGTCCTTGCGCCGGTCGACGACGTCGTTCAGAAGGTAGGTCGAGGCCGAGGCGGCCACGAAGATGAAGAAGGCCTCGACGCTGTGGCCGACCACGCGGGGTTGGTCGATGGAGCCGGCGGCCGTCGGAGCCGCCAGGACGAGGAGGTTCTTTGTCCATTGGCGGGGCCGCATGGCACGCACGAGCGCCGTCGTGCGGTGCGCCCCGTTGCCGGCCGGGCGCGCTGTTGCCAGCGCGTCCGGCGCATAGGGCGGTCGCGCCGAGACGCGAAGCCGGGTCTGACTCACCGCACGCTCTCGGTCGCGAACACGATCCCTGCGCTGGCGTGCTCAGTGCCGTCGCTTCGTATGAGGTACGCCTCGTAGTCCCCTAAGCTGCGGGCGAGCTGCGGTCCCTCCTCGTCGGCGACCACGAGGGCGGTGGCGAGGGCGTCACAGATGCCCAGGTTCGCCCCGAGGACGCTCGCCGAGGCTGTTGCGAACATCATTCGTCCGTCCTTGGGGTTGATGAGGTGCGGCCCCCGCTCGTAACAACCCGAGGTGGCCACGGCGCTGTCGATCTCGAGCACGCAGGCAAGCGCCTCGGCTCTCCACGGATGGCGGATGCCGATCCGCCAGGCGGGGGTCTTTGCGGGCGACCCGAGGACGGCGATGTCGCCGCCGCCGTTGACCATGGCCGCTTTGACGCCGGCGAGCCGCAGAATCTTGAGTGCCTCCGCCGCTGCCCACCCTTTCACGAGGCCCGTCGGGTCGAAGCCGCCGGGCATGGCCCAGGGATCGAACCAACCCTTCGAGAGTGCCCTCGCCTCCTCGCACAACTCGACCACAAGGGCCATCTCGCGCGGGGCATCGTCGAGGTGGAGCAGCCCGGCCCGGACCATGCTCATCGGGCTCCGTGGCTTCCAGGTGCTGAAGATGGCGTCCAGCTCGTGCAACCTCGTGCAAGCCGAGGCGATGGCCGCCGTCGCCTCGGCGCCCGGGCACTCGTCTGGCTCCACGTGAAAAGAGAACATCGTGCCCATGACGGCTTCGACGTGGACAATCACCCCGGCGGCGTCACTTCGCTGCGAGCGCGTCGAGCGCTGACTGGACGGAGGCGGCGTAGGCCTCGCTCGTGTAGGTGGCCCCCGAGATGGCGTTGATCTGGGCGTTCTGGGCCGAGAGGACCTCGCGGCGGAGCATCGGTATGATCTGCTGGGCGAGGTTCTGGGAGTACTGCTCGGCGGTCTGCAGGTTCGCCACCGACACGTCGGTGATGTGTCCGGACTGCTCGGTGACCTTCACGGCGAGCACCCCGTAGCCGTACTGTTCGCTCGTCCCGACGGCCGTCCCCGTCGCGGCCGTGGTCGTGGGAACTGTCGTGGCGCCGGGCGTCGTCGAGCCCGGAGCGGAGCTGACCGGCGCCGGGGGAGCGGTGGCGCCCGAGAGCGAGGGGGCGCTGCCCGCGTGCATGGCGACGATGCCCGCAAAGCCGGCGACGCTGGCGGCGACGGTTCCTACGCGTCTCATGGCGCGAGCCTCCACAGCATCTCCTGGTCCGTGAGGCACCGGTAAGGGCGGTTCACAGGGAGTAGACCTCGAAGTGGACGGCGTCGTCGGGGACGCCACGGCGCGCCAGGGTCGCGACGACCCGGTTGACGAAGCCCCCGGGTCCCGACACGTAGACGTCCCGGTCCCACATGTCGGGGACGAGCTCGAAGAGGCGGTCGAGACGCACCTCGGAGCGAGAGCCGATGAGCTCGTGGACCCGGCCCTTGCGGTGGCGGACGAGCTCGGTCACCTCCGATGCCAGGACGACGTCGTCGGCGTGGGAAGCCCGGAGGACCACGACCGGATCGCAGTTGCGGGGAAGGTCCTCGAGCAGGGAACGGATCGCCGTCACACCGACACCTCCGGCGATGAGCGCCACCTTCGCCCGACGGCGGTGATGCGCCGTGAAGGCCCCGTAGGGACCTTCGATCGCCACGCGGGTGCCCGGCTGCAGCTGGGCCACGGCCGAGGAGTAGTCACCGATGCCCTTAACCGTGAGGCGGAGAAAGGGCGGTCGTGGCCGGGCCGAAAGCGAGAACGGGTGCGCCTGCCACCACATTCCCCTTGTAAGGAAGCGCCACTCGAAGAACTGCCCGCCCGCCACAGCAAGGCGGTCCAGGTGCCGGCCGCGGCAGACGACCGAGACCGTGTCCGGCCCCTCCTGGTGGATCTCCACGACCTCGAGGCGGTGACGCAAGCTCCGCCACGCAGGCAGTCCGAAACGGTAGACGAGCACGACGCCCGCCGTGGACGCCCAGGCCAGGGACCAGACGAGGCGCGTCAGTGGGTGACCCACGAACGACGGCCCGAGGGCGATCTCGTGCGCGAAGGCGAGAGCCAGGGCCAGGTACATGAACAGGTGGACCGCCCACCATCTCTCCCGGCGCATGCGTCGGCGGATCGAGTAGACCGACGTGCCCGCGATGGCGACCATCAGCCCTAGGGCGACGGTCGCTGTGACCATGTCGGGGTACGAGGCGAGGAATGTGGCGAACTGGTGCCACACGCCCGTCCGGGCCGCCTCGGCGTAGGCAAGTGTCAGTAGCACGGCATGGGCGAGGATGAGCGAGATGGGCCAAGGCGCTAGGCGGCGGTGCGAGGCGAGCAGCTTGTCCTGCCCGAGGACCCGTTCGACCACCGGGACCCGGCCGACGAGGAGCACCATGACAAGGGCCAGGTAGCTCCCGGCCAGGCCCGTCAGGTTGCCGAGGAACATGGCGACGCCCCCCGCCGCCCCGAGCTGCTTCCAGGTCTCGGCGGTCACCGCTAGGGCGATGCACGCCCCGAAGCCGAGCCAGGCCACGGCGGTCGCGACCTCGGTGACGCCCGGCCGCGGAGCCGGCCCGGGTCGGGAGACGGCCGGGCGGCGGCGCGAGCCGTCCCGCTTCGCGGACTGCGTCGGGTCGAAGGTGAGCGAGGCCATCTCGCTTTTGACCATACGCAGCCGGGATGCAAGGCGAGTCCAGCAACCGGTAAAGATTCGACCAGGACGGCCGCACCAACAGATGGCACCGGCAAGACTCGAGCTTGCTCGTGGCGGCGCTGCTGTCACGACACGACAACCCGACCGTGATCGGCTGTGGAAAGCTAACAGAGAAGTGCAAGTTCTCGTGGTCGAAGACGACAGTGCCATCGGCGAGCCATTGGCGACCGGGCTTCGCCGGGAGGGCTTCGAGGTGATGCTCGTGCAGAGCGCCGCGGCGGCGCTGTCGGCGCCACCGGCCGACCTCGTGCTCCTCGACCTCGGGCTTCCCGACGCCCACGGTTTCGAGGTCTGCCGGCAGCTGCGCGCCCGCTCGACGGTCCCGATCATCATCGTCACCGCCCGCGACGACGAGACCGACCGGGTCGTCGGCCTCGAGCTCGGCGCCGACGACTATGTGGTGAAGCCGTTCGGCTTCCGTGAGCTCGTCGCCCGCATACGCGCCGTCCTCCGCCGGAGCGCGGCGCAGCCGTCGGCCACGTCCGGTCCGCAGGTGATAGGCGAGCTCGAGATCGACCGGCGCACGCACCGCGTGCTGCTGGCGGGCGAGGAAGTGCAGCTGACCCCGAAGGAGTACGACCTCTTGGCCCTGCTCGCGCTTGATCCCGGCGCCATGGTCACCCGGCGGGAGATCCTCGCCGAGGTCTGGGATCCCCACTGGTACGGCACCTCGAAGACGGTCGATGTCCACATCGCCTCTCTTCGCAAGAAGCTCGGCGACCCCAAGTGGATCGAGACGAGCCGGGGTGTCGGCTTCAGGCTCGCAGTCCCTCAATGAGGAGGCGGCTGCTAGCGGGTTTTCTCCTCTTCGCGCTCGCCCTCGTCGTGGTCCTCGAGGTTCCCCTCGGGCTCAGCCTGGCCCGGAACGACCGCACCACCTCGATGTCGGAGGTGCAGCGCGATGCCTCCTCGCTTGCCGTGCTTGTCGCCGCCGGGCTGGACCACGGCGGCGGGTCGAGCCTTCGGCTCACCGTCAGGCAGTTCGCCCGGGCCGACGCCGCTGTCGTGGCGGTCGTCTCGGCCAACCACGTCCTGGCAGCGGCCGGCAAGGGCGCCCTCGAGGAGCTGAACGATGTCCGTACGAAGGTGATCGTCGCCTCGGCGGCCTCCGGCCACATCTCGGGCGAGGAGGGTTCGGACGATCCCGACGACGACTTCCTATACGTGGCGCTGCCCGTGGCGGTCTCGGCGCCTCCGGCGAGTGGCCGCTCGTCGCCGGCTCACGGGAGCGACGTGGTCCTCCTCGTCGCTGAGTCGGCGGCGCCCATGCACGCCCGCATCCGCAACAACTGGATCGCCCTCGGGCTCTTCGGGCTTGGGGTGCTCGCCTTGGCCAGCGCCCTCGGAGCTCTCCTGGCCCGCTCGCTCACCCGCCCGTTGGAGGGCATCGAGGCCGCCGTCGCCGCCGTCGGGGCGGGCCGGCTCTCCGAGAGGGCACCCGTCGAGCGTGGCCCGGCTGAGCTGATGGCCCTCGGAGAGACCGTCAACGAGATGGCGGACCGCCTGGAGGAGCTCGTCCACACCCAGCGGGCCTTCCTTGCCGACGCCTCCCACCAGCTCCGCACCCCGCTCACGGCCCTGCGCCTGCGACTTGAGAACCTGGAGGACACCCTCGAGCCCGAGCAGGGGGCGGAGCTCACCCCCGCCCTCGCCGAGGCCGACAGGCTCTCGCGGATCGTCGACGGGCTGCTGACGCTCGCCCGCAGCGAGGGGGGCGTGCGCCCGGCGCGAGAGGTGGTCGATGTCGAATCCGCCCTGCGCGACCGAGCGGAAGCCTGGGGCGCCCTAGCCGAGGAGCGCCGGGTGACGCTTACCTGCGAGCTGCCGGCCGGCGGGCCACACGAATCGGCGCTTAGAGCCCTTGCCTGCCCCGGTCATCTCGAGCAGGTCCTCGACAACCTGCTCGCCAACGCCCTTGAGGCAACCCCAGCCGGCGGGAAGGTTTCCCTGGGCGCGCTCCGCCTGGCCGAGCGCGTCGAGGTCCATGTCATCGACGACGGGCCTGGCATGAGCGTGGCCGACCGGAACCGGGCTTTCGACCGGTTCTGGAGGCGGGAGGGGGCTCCCCACGGCGGAACCGGGCTCGGGCTGGCGATTGTCTCCCAACTCGCCCGCATCTCGGGTGGGACGGCCTGGCTCGACGCCGCCCCTGGCGGAGGGGTCGACGCTGTCGTGCGGCTCGAGGCCGCAGATGGCTGAGGCTGAGGCCGCGAGAGCCCGTTGGCGCAAGTGGAGACGGCGGCTCGTCCGGGTCGGCCTCGCCCTGCTGGGGATTGTCATCGCCCTCGTCCTCGCCGGTCTCGGCTACGAGCTGAGCCTGCCGAGCGTCGCCGACGCCCCGGCGAAGGTCGCGGCGATCGTGCGGGCACATGGAGGCGAGCTGGGCCACTTGCCGCTCCCGACGAAGCTGGCCGAGGCCGCGGTCGCCGTCGAAGACGAGCACTTCTACTCCAACGTGCTGCTGGACGTCTTCGACGGCGCCGCCCGGGCCGCCCTCACGGCGCTTCACAGCAGTGGCGATCCGGGAGGCAGCACCATCGCTCAGCAGCTGGCGAAGCAGCTCTACCCGTCGAGTCCTTCTTTCGCCGGCACCTTGGAGCAGGTCGGGCTCGGCCTCAAGCTCTCACTGAGCTACTCGAAGCAGCGGATCCTCGAGATGTACCTGAACGCCATCTACTACGGGCACGGCTATTGGGGCTACCTGAACGCGGCCCGGGGCTACTTCGGCGTCGCGCCCGACGCGCTGAACTGGGCCGAAGCCTCCCTGCTCGCCGGGCTCCCCCAGGCGCCGTCCGCCTACGACCCGGTCATCCACTTCGGCCTCGCCAAGCAGCGTCAGCTCCAGGTGCTCGACCAGCTGGTCGCCAACCACGTCCTCACCACCGTGCAGGCACAAGCCGTCTACAAGGCTCCACTGCCCCTGCACCGTTGAGGATCGGGGCGTGGTGGGCCATTCCTGTCAGGCCGTCACCTGCGGGCCGCAGGGAGCGCTCCCAGCTCCTCATCGGCAAGGGGCGTGTCTTCGGCTCCTGCCTCGGGGGCCTCCGAGGGCGTCTCTCGGCCGTCACGGCGCCCGCGCACCCGGCGCCAGACGAGGAATCCTGCCACGGCGACGGCCAGAAGGGCGCCGATCGATGTCGACGCCGTGCCCGCCGCAGAGATGACGCGTTCGTAGGAGCGTCCCGCGCCGTAGCCGGCGAGGGTGAAGGCGACACCCCAGCACAGTCCCCCCAGCGCGTTCCAGAAAAGGAACGTCCGGTACCGCATCGCTGACAGCCCGGCGGCTCCGGGGATCACGGCCCGGAACACTGCGGTGAAGCGACCGAGGAACACCGCCGGGCCGCCCCGGCGCTCGAGGAACCTGCGACCCTCCTCTGCGCCGCGGCGGGCCCTTCCGGGCAGGCGACGGACCAACGACGGGCCGAAACGGCGCCCCACCTCGTAGCCGACCGAGTCGCCCACGATGGCGCAGGCGACCACCAGCACCAGCATCCGCACTAGGCCCACGTGGTGGAACGAGGCGAGCACGCCTCCGAGAACGACGGCGGTCTCGCCCGGCAGCACGAAGCCGACGAAGACGCTGGCCTCCCCGAAGCAGAGCGCGCCGACGATGAGGTAAGCGATCGTCCCGTGAAGAGCGACGATGCCGTGCAGCAACGAGCTCCGAGCTCTCCCCGCCTAGCGGCGTTACCGGGCGAGAGCTCGCCGTCTTGGTGCTGCGGTTCGGGCGAGTGGCCATCGTTCTCCTCACGGCGGGCTCGTGAGCGAACCTACGAACACAGACGGCCAGCTCGTCCCCAGTGATTGGTAAAGACTCGGCAAAGACTGCTCAAAGACTGGCGATTCTGCCGTTCATCACTTCGCGGGACGCTTAAGATCGGCGAGTGTCAATTCCAACGGAACCCTCGTGGCAGCGTCGCGACTCGACCCTGACCTCCGTTCTAGACGCTTTCCGGGTCGATTTTGCCCCGGAGCATAAGCAGCCCACGGCCGCACGTGTTCTCCTCGCGACGATCGTCTCCATCGCCGGGTCCTTGTCAGCCGATGCTGTCCTCGTGGCGATCGGGACGAGGATCTTCCCCTCGACCAGTGGCTACGTACACTTCCGTTTCTCCGACTACGCCAGGCTGACCGTCGTCGGCGTGCTGATCGCCTGCGTCGCATGGCCGGTGGTGACGCGGATCTCGTCGGCTCCCCGCTGGGTCTTCTTCCGGATGGCTGTCCTGGTGACGGCAGTGCTGTGGCTGCCGGACGTGTACATCCTCGCCAAGGGCCAGCCGCCGAAGGCCGTCCTCGTGCTGATGGTCACGCACCTGGCGATCGCTCTTGTGACCTACAATGCCCTTGTGCACCTCGCCCCGGCAAGGCGGAGCACGCGTGCCAGACGCACCCTCCGGCAGGATCGCCACCAGAGAGGCCACAGCCCTGACCGCGCACTTGATACCGCTTGACGGCTTTAGTTCCGGGCCAAGGGCGGACCGATTTCGCAGTAAGACATCATCCCGCGAATATCCCGCGGCCGCTGCCGTTCATGGTTATTCGCAAGCGTGTGGATAACCGTCTGACCTGCCGTAAGATGCCGCCGTAGTTCGCCAGAGTTCAGCTGACCGCTCTTCCCAGCTGAGAACGCGAGTTCGATTCTCGTCGCCCGCTCGGCTTCGTTCCCTGGTCAGGGGTGGTGCCGTCAGGTAGGGAATGTCAAGCTGATTTGCCCCTACCGCGCTCACGCGCTTTGGCCCCACCTGAACAACTGGACCAGATCAGTCGTCGACCGGTGTTGGATCGCGTCCGGTGCGGCCGGCGTAGCGCTGGCACGCGCTCGCCCGGGTGACGCCGAGGAGATCGGCGATCTCGGCCCACGAGCACTCTTGGTCCCGCGCGTCAGCCACCGTCCTTGGCAGTCGCGTCCTGGCTTTCACGAGGACGCTCGTCAACAGATGGAGCTCGACGGCGGCGTCACAGTCCATCCACCGAGGTCGCGAAGCTGGCCGAGGGAGACGATCGCCTCGGCGAGCACGGCTGCGCTGTCCTCGCCGGTGGTCGGCGTCTGGTAGTTATCGCGTCGCCCGGTCATGGCTGGATCGTCCTTGCGGATTGGCTAGCGGTGGAGGCCACCGATAGCTGTGCGGACATCCAGACAGTTAAGGGTCCGCCCTGGGAGCGCCGCCGGCGCGTAACGTGCGGACGTGACTGGTGCGCCGACGACGCTGCAGATCAAGGTGACGCTCGACGGCAGCCGGCCACCGATCTGGCGCCGGCTGGTCGTCTCCGGGTCCGCCACCCTCGACGAGCTGCACCGGGTGCTCCAGGTCGCGATGGGCTGGGAGGACTACCACCTCCACTGCTTCCGGATCGGCGGTGTCCGCTATGGGCCGGCCGACTACGAGGACTTCGACATGGACGAGGTCGACGAGAAGACCGTGACGATCGCCGAGGCCTTCGCTGATGAACGGCGTGGCGTCTATGACTACGACTTCGGCGACTCCTGGGAGCACCGGCTCCTCGTCGAGAAGACCGACGTCCCCGTTGCGTGGAAAGGTGTCGCGCTCTGCACCGGCGGCAAGCGCGCCTGTCCGCCCGAGGACTGCGGCGGGGTGTGGGGCTATTACAACCTGCTCGAGGCGCTCGGCGACCCCTCCCACGAGGAGCACGAGGAGTACCTCGAGTGGGTCGGTGAGGACTTCGACTCCGAGGACTTCAGCAAGGACGCGGTGAACGCCGTGCTCGAGCGGCTCGGTTAGCTCGACCTGCGCGATCGTGTCGATCACAGCCGATAGCTGTCCGAGCCGGTCTCGAGGATGTGGCCGTTGAAGGTGAGCCGGTCGACGATCGGCGCGACGAGGCGGCGGTCGGCGATGATCTGGCCCGACTCAAGAACGGGAGGTTCGATGCCGTGGCGATCGAGGCGCGCTGCTCGCGCTCGGTGATCACCTGGAACAAGAGCTCCGCGCCCCTCCCGTCGAGCGCCACGTAGCCGAGCTCGTCGACTTATGCGGATATCGGCATGACAAGACGACATCGGGCTCTTGCCCGTGAGCCACGATGCCGCCGAGGGTCCTTACCGCCTTGTGGACGCCGCTTACGAGAAGCGCTCGGTCGCGGTCAGCTCGAACCTGCACCCGTCCGGCTTCGAGGAGCTCATGCCCAAGATGCTCGCCAGTGCAACAGTCGATCGCCTGATGCATCACGCGCATGTCTGTGTCACCTGCGGTGACAGCGTGCGACTGCAGCAGGCCACGACCGGGACGGGGTGAAGCCGCTCACCTGAAGTTCACGGCAGAACTGGTGGCCGTCACCGCGCGACTTTGGTGGCCGTCACCGCGCGGTTCTCGTGGCCGTCGGCGCGCGTTTCTCAATGGTCGTTGACAGTTCAGCCCGAAGTTTGATCAACGATGTCTGGGGCTGGCGCTCCCTGAGCACCGACGAACCGTTGGCTTCGGCCTCAATGCCAGAGCGAGCAGATGGGCAGAGCGAAGATCCTTTCACCGAGACCGAACGGCCGAGGCCCGGTGTGGAGGACGGCGCCGGCAAGGAACCGTTGGCCGAGCCGATCCCGCAACCACGCCAGGTGGCGGGCGTCGCCAGTGTCTGGCGTGGCGGTGGCCTTGATCTCGACAGCCATCACGTCACCACCGGCCACCTCCGCAAGAAGGTCGATCTCGTGCCGTCCGTCCTTCTCCCGCAGGTGATACAGGCGCGGGCGCAATGGGCTGAGCTCGGCCTCGGGCCGGAGCTGCGAGACCACGAATGTGTCGATCACTCGGCCCAGCAGATCGCCATCACGCAGAATGGCCCGCTGGTCGAGTCGAAGGGCAGCCGCCACCAGGGAGGTGTCCACCATGTAGCGCTTCGGCCCTTTCACGAGGCGTGACAGTCGGTTGTTGCTCCACGCCGGCAGCGCCTCGAACACGAACAGGTCCGACAGCAGACGCTCATAGGCAGCTGCCGTCATTCTGCTGATCGAAGCGGCGTCGTAAATCGACTTGTCCTCGACTACGCCGGCAGTGTTGACGCACAGCGCTTCCAAGTAACGGCGAAGCAACACCGGGTCCCGGGTACTGCCCAAAGTCTCGGCATCGCGGGTCACCAGCTGATCCACGTAGGTGTCGAGCCACTCCTGCCTTGCGCCGCCGACAAGGCGCAGGAAAGGCGTGGGAAAGCCGCCCCTGAGCGCTAGGTCAACATATCCAATCAGGTTCGGCGGGTCGGCAGGAACGGGGAACGCCGCTAGATCAGCCGTTGCCAGCCGCTCGAGGAACCCCGGGCCGTCACTGTGCCCGACGGTCTCGCGCACCGTTAGTCCGTACATCCTCAGACTGACCACTCGGCCAATGCCCGACCACACATCACTCCCGCGCCGTGCCCGGGCGCTTCCGGTGAGGAGGAACCGTCCGGGACTCGAGTCCTCGTCGACTGCGCGCCGCACCGCTCCCATCAGCCCGGGAACCTCCTGCCACTCGTCGAGGAGCACCGGCGTGGGCATCGCTCCCAGTGCCGCATCGGCGTCGAAGCGGAACGCAGCGGCCTCGGCGGGCACGTCCAACCTGACCACCGAGCGGGCGAGCCGCCGTGCGCTGGTGGTCTTGCCCGTGGCGCGGGGGCCGACTATCAGCAGCGCCGGCAACTGGGCGAACAGATCCGCGAGTGGCCTGTCGACCAGACGTGTCACATAGAGAGACGGGCACATACCAGTATGTTAGCGTTTTGGACCCACCTATCGAAGCTATTTGGCCCAGATGTGTGTTACGTTCTGGACCAATGCTCGAAAGCAGTTTGGCCCACCCGGCGCTTGGACGCGGCCACTGGCGGTAGCTCCGTCTTCGGGTGCCGAGGCCCCATTCCGGACCGGCCTGAAGGTGGTTACTCGATGCACCCCACCGATAGCTGACACACCTCTCTTGTATCGTCGGCGGGGATGCACTCGTTAGCCAGAGACCTTGTTGGCCACACTCAGCGACGTCGGTTCGGAGACGCTTTCAACGGTGGCGCTGCGCTGACCGACTCCGGACGCTCGTTCCTTCTCGAGAAGCTCGGAGCCGATGGCGACGTTGGCGGAGGCTGCGACTCGCTGTCGTTGGTGGAGCTGGGCGACGTCTGTGACCCGAAGCGACGCCAGGAGGTTCGGTCCTGGTTCGAGAGCGCGTTCGCACGGGGGTGGGATCGTGCCGTGCTTGGCCCGCGAGAGTTGGGTGATCTCGCACCTCTCGCCCGGCTCGTTCCTGATGGTCGCCTTGGCCCGCGGAACCTCCACCAGAGGGCAAGAGCAGCACTGGAGCGTGCGGGGCATTCCCGTTGGTCGGAGCTTCTCGATCTCACTGTCGCCCACCTGCTCGAGATGTCAGGTCTTGGTCCGACGACAGTCGTCTCCGTACTGGCTGCCTGCTTTGAGAGGAGTTTGATCGGTCTTTCCATGGGGGTCGAGACCTCCGACGACAACGACCTCACCCTGCTGTTGACCGAGGAGCGACGCGGTCCGAAGCAACCGGTGCTGGAATCGCTACTCGACGCCGCCACAGCGCATCTAGAAGCTCCGAGCGTTGGCACTGACGCCGCGCGCCGCCTCCTTGTCAGCAGTGCACCCTGGGCACTCGAGCATGTCTCCGTGTTGATTGATCTGCTGAGCGGCATCACAGACGACCAGGATCGGTCGATCTTCATATCGAATGAGCTGTGCTCTGACCGCCGGAGCCTTGCCGAGCTCGCCGAAGAGCTCGGGATCTCACACTCACGTGTCGCTCAGCGACGTGATCGTGCGGCGGTTCAAGTTCGCGAAGAGCTGGCAGCGGCACCTGCACCTCTCGAATGGCTGGTCGAGCGCGTTCGCCGGTCACTTGGACGAGCGACGACGACAGAGGCGATCCGTGCCGGGTTACGCCGTTTCGGCTTTGACTCGTCGACCGGGCACGAGGCGAAGAGGGCGGTGGAGCTGTTGCTTTGGCTTGCGGGCCCATTCGAGCCAGTAGCTCGCTGCCCTGGCTGGCGCTGCGTGCAGCCAGACGACCTGCTTTCGCGGACGAGGGAGATGCTGACCCAAGACGGTGGCGTCCGATCCCTGGCGGCGATCGAGCCATCGCTGGAAGAGCTTGGAGTCGTGGCGGCATCGGTGCGCCCCTGGCTCAACGCGTGCGGTGCCGCCGTGGTTGACGACGATCTCGCTGTCTGGCTGTCAGGATCGTTGGTCGACGTCTTGGAACGCCTGATCGATGCCAGCGGTCGTGGCCTCACTTTCTCCCAGTGCCGGCACCTTCTCCTCAACGGAGGGCGCTCCTTCGATGAGGCTGAGCTCCAGCGGGCGCTTCGCGGCCGGCGGTTCAGACAAGTCACTAACGACGTCTACGAGCTGAGAAGTTGGCCGCGGGGGAGCGTGGGTGGGCTGTCCCCGAACCGGCTGAGCACCCGCCAACAATCCCCAGCGGGGTCCGGTGCCGATGACTCGGTTGCGGCTTTCGCCCGTGAGCGAAAGACAGACGTGCGACGAGCTGGCGAGCTGTCTAGTGGAGCTTTCCTTGGAGCGCCTGGTCAGACTTCCGACCCAGTTCCGAACGAGCAGCTGGGCCTTCCTGGCATTGCCAAGCCCGAGACCGCTTGCCTTGACGACGAGGCGCAGGTGTGGGGATCCATGCCCGGCTGGGCCGTGACCGAGCCTGATGGCGATGACCCAGCCTCCCGCCGCGCCTGGCTGACGGCGAGGGTTGACGACGACCTGATGCGAGGCGGCGAGTCCGCTGTTCCGGACGGAGTCGCCCGCTTTCTAGGCATCGGCTGGCGGCAGCATCGAACGTTCTCGAGCCGGTACGGGCCGGTGAGGCTGGCCAACGACGGGCCGGAGCCGCGGCGCGGACCGCTGCGCCCGATCGCGATGGCTGCAGGGGCTGGACCCGGCGATGTCTTGGTGCTCGGATTCGCCCCCGGAGGGGAGGTTGTTGTCGAGGTGCGCGCGGCTGCACTCGTCGCACGACCTGCGGTGGTCGCCAGTGGTCCGTGCTCTGCTGGACCGTTCAGGGCCAGCGGTGAAGTTGACGAAACGACCGATGAGACAGGAGGAGCGGCATGAACGAATTGCCGGATGCGGGCGGCGACGGCCTCGAACGAGCGCTCGAAGCGCTCGAGGCTGAAGCGGTAGCGTTGCTGGAGGTGGTCTCGTCCGTGGCCCGAGTTGCGAAGAGGGCCAAGGCAGCCGCCGAGACCGGAACTGTCCGAGACATCCCGCAAGCCCTCGATGGAGCTGCTCAGTTGGCCAATGCCGCCGCAGTTGCTGCAGAGCGTCTGAAGGCGGCGTGGCGCTTCGATGTCGAGGACTGGTTCGCGTCCGGTGAGTACAAGAGGGAGTTGCTGGCCTCTACCGCCGAAGCTGGCGTGAGTGCCTTCGAGTTGGATGACCGTATCCTTTGCTACCCCGTCATCGTGCAGGTGTCGCCTAGCGATACGTCGGTCATCATCGACAAGAAGAAGGACCGCCGGATCCGCCCATCGGTCGTTGTCGCCAGGCTCGGCCAGCTTCAGCAAAGGGAGCCGAAGTTCAAGCCGGAGGCGTTCATCGAGGCGCTCTCCTCCGCTTATGATCTCGTGATCGCCTCGAAGTCGATGCGGTCGGGCGCGCCCGTCAGGCTCGTGGAGGTGCACAGCGTGCTCACGATCATGCCCGGGGCCGCCCGCGAGTACACGAGACCCGAGTTCGCCCGCGACATCTATCTCTTGGATCAGAGTGGGGTCGTGACGACGAAGCGAGGACGTCGGATGAGCCTTCCGGCGAGTGCTCTTACGCGATCAGGCGGTGTGCTGCGCACGGTGACGCGCGGCGGCCAGGCGAAGGATTATGCCGGTATCTGCTTCGAGGAGGTGGGGGAATGATCGGCCCCGAGGAGTACGTCGAATTCCTCTCACGGGAGTATCTCCGCGGCTACGTGGACACGGGCGGATGCGCTGTTAAGTTCGCCGTGGCGGACGACTCTGTTGCATCCGACTTTCAGGATCGGGTGGTCAACGAAGGGCGGCGGTCCGGCTACGTCGTGGCGACCGTGGACGCGGCCGCCACCCGCGTGCACTTGATGGAGCAGATCTTCTTCGAGGTCGCCCGCCAGATCGACTGGGATGAGCTCGCAGTGAGAGCTCTGAGGAGCGCCGCCGCCGCGGCGGGCTTCCCTGCACCGACGACCGACATCCCGACGGTCGACGCGCTCGCTGCCCACTACAGGACCGATGCTCGGGAACTGAAGCGCGATGTGGATCGTGAGCTGCAGCACCGCATCTTCAGGGATTACGACATGGTCCAGGAGTTCCGGATTGGCATGTTGCGGTTGTGCCAGGCTGCGTTTCGTACCGGGCAGGTGAGTGACGCCGAGCACGGCGCTCTCCTCGAATGGCTTCGCGGGGATCTGCGGCAGATGTCGGCGCTCAAGTCCGCGCTCATCTACCGGCGGATCGCCCGCCACAACGCCCGGCAGATGCTCTTTTCGTTACCGCACTGGCTGGCGACGAACGGGTTCGCCGGCCTGCTGGTCGTCATTGACATCCGTCGCCTCGGCGTCGCCCGTCGTCCTCCGGTGGACGAACGAGCCGGCCAGTACTACACGAGACTCGGGCTCCTCGACGCCTACGAGGTGTTGCGGCAGCTAATCGACAGTACCGACGAGCTCGCTCGGTGCTGTGTTGTTGTGATCGCAGCACCGGAGCTGCTTACCGACGAGGCCCGCGGTCTCGACGCTTATCAAGCCCTCAAACTCCGTATCTTCGACGAGATTCGCGACCGTCGTCGAGACAACCCGTTCTCGTCCCTTGTCCGGATCGGCCGCGAGGAGGCGAAGGTATGACCACCGAAACTACCGATCGTGCCGTGCGGGCGCGCCGAGCGCTCGAAGCCTTGCGCGCAGGTGTGCCCAACCGCGACGCGGTCGTCGAGCTCGGGTCGATGCAGATCGGCGTGGAGGACCGATTCGCGGACATCCTCGATGCCGTCGGCGTTCTGGCCGACCCGACGTTGGGCCCGCCTTCTGGTGTGTCCGCGCCGCTCGTCACCTCACAGCCCCGCTCCACCTCACGGGCCATGATGATCGGTGGAGGATTTGGCAGTGGCAAGAGCCACGTGCTCGAGCACTTGGCGAACGTCGCACTGAGTCAGAGTTTCGTCGTGTCGAAGGTCACGATCTCCAAGGAGACCCCCCTTCACGACCCGTCCAAGGTTTTCCGCGCCGCGATCGACGAGGCACGGGTTCCGGGCCGGCCCGGGTCGGCGATCGACGAGATTGCCGTGGCGATAGACCTCGACTCGCCCGAGTACCGGGACCTCTATCGCTGGGTACATGGGGATGAGGCCCCGGTGGACAAGCGGTTCGCGGCCACACTTTATCTCTACGAGTACGCGCGAGGTGACGAGGAGCTGCGAGACCGCATCATCCGCTTCTGGGCAGGTGACAGGCTCTCGGTGACCGACATCCGCCGCCGGCTTCGCGAACACGGTGCAAGCTCGTCCTACCGGATTGCCGGTGTGCGGGAGGCGGACCTGGCGCGACAACGCTTCCGGTTCGTCTCCAGGCTGGTGCGGGCAGCCGGATACCGAGGCTGGATAGTCCTGTTCGACGAAGTGGAGCTCATCGGCCGCTACACGATCGGTCAGCGCGCCAAGTCGTACGCTGAGATTGCCCGCTGGGTCCGCGGCGACCGTGACGACATCAGCGCCCCTATCGGCGCAGTGCTTGCCACTGTCGACGACTATGAGACCCAGGTGCTTGTCGGCAAGAACGACGCGGTGTTGATCCCGCAGCGCTTGCGGGCAGGTGGGACCGCCGCCGATGACGTCCTTGCATCGCTAGCCGAGACAGGGATGCGCATCATCGGTCACGAGCAGGTCAAGCTCCAGCCTCCCGCGCAGGAGGAGCTCGACCGCACGTACAGGAGGTTGCGGGAGATACACGGCGAAGCGTTCGGTTGGCTTCCGCCCGCGGTGACCGGGCTGGAGCGCCTGCCCTCGAACCGGATGCGCCAGTACGTGCGCGCCTGGATCAATGAGTGGGATCTCCGGCGTCTCGATCCGTCGTACGAGCCCGAGATCGAGGCCGCCACCCTTGAGGTCGACCTGAGCGAAGACGCCGAGCTCGAGGGCGGCGGAGCCGAGGATGACGGGGATCGGTTGGGCGACGGAGACTCCGGGCACGGGGTTGGCGGTGCCGACGAGAAGGACTTGGAGGACGCTGGCGGGAGCGGCTCTTCGCAAGCCCATTCTCAAGGAAGCTGGTTCGGCGACCGAGCTGGCGACTCCACGGAGTGACGATGTGTTGGCCGACGACATATCGGAGGTGCTCGAACAGCGCCCCGGGCTGACGGCCGCCGAGATCGCGACCGTGTTGTTCACGGCGCGGCCGGATGCTCACCGCGGGCAGGACGTCCAGGCGATCACACTGGCCCTGTTCAGCGGGCACCAGCGCTTCAGGTGTGACTGCAGCCTGCCCCAGAGGTGGTCGCTCGCGGGGAGCGACCCAGCCACCGTCGCGCCGGCGACTCAGTTCGCGAATGGCCGAACAGCTGCGTTCGATCGTTCCCGGCTGTACGCGTGGCAGCGCGATGCCCTCGACAGTTGGGCGACAGCACATCATCGCGGCGTCGTCGAGGCGGTGACCGGCTCCGGCAAGACGATGCTCGGCGTAGCGGCGGCGGCCGACGAACTGGCCCGGCGAGGTCAGGTGCTCGTCATCGTCCCCACCGTCGAGCTGATGCACCAATGGCACCGTCATATGACGCCCGCTCTCCCGCCCGGCTACTGGATCGGTTGCCTCGGCGATGGAGAGACCGGAAGCTTCGCGACCCACGACATCGTCGTCGGTGTGGTGAACAGCCTTCGGGACAATGACCTGCGGATGACTCGTCGCGGAGGGCTGATCGTGGCCGACGAGTGCCACCGATACGCCAGCGCCATGAACCGGCTCGCGCTCGACCAACGCTTCGAGCGCCGGCTGGGCCTGAGCGCCACCTACGCCCGTGACGACGACGGACATGTCAATTGGCTCGATCCTTTCTTCGGTGGGACGTGCTTTCGGATGGGATACCGGCGAGCGGTCGACGACGGCGTCACGGCTCGTTTCACGGTTGCCTTGGTTGGCGTCGCCCTGCCTGCGGCCGAACGGGCGATCTACGAGGAGCTCACTTTGCAGATCGGGCACCGGCACGCTCGGCTGATGCAGCGCTATCAACTGCCGACTGCCTCTTTTGGCCAGTTCATTCAGGCGCTGAACCTGCTCGCCTCAGGTGTCGGCGGCGACGCGGCCGGCGCGAGTGAGGCCCGCGCCTACCTGGCCCTGCTGCTCGAACGCCGTCGTCTTCTGGGTGGCACTCCGGCGAAGACGCGAACCCTGGAGGGACTCGCTCCGGCGATCGCCTCCGCCGACCGGTCGATCGTCTTCACCGGCTCGATCGCAACAGCCGAGAGCGCCGCCTTTGCCCTAACTGCTCTGGGCTTGCGGGCTGAGTGCGTCCACTCGCGGCTCGCAACGGCGGACCGCCGCGAGGTGCTCCGGCTTTTCGCCGAAGGTGATCTGCAGGTGATCTCGGCACCACGGGTGCTGGACGAGGGCGTCGACATCCCCGAGGCGGACCTTGCCTTCATCGTCGGTGCCAGCCGTTCCCGCCGCCAGATGATCCAGCGGATGGGTCGAGTGCTCCGAAAGAAACCCGACCACCGCCGCGCACGCTTCGCGGTCCTCTACGTCGAATCGACTATCGAGGACCCGGCCCAAGGCGCCCAGGAGACGTTTCTGGAAGAGATCACAGAGGTGGCTGATGAGGTGCGCTCGTTCGGTAGCGCGTCGGGAACCTGCGACGCCACAATCGAGTTCCTTCGTCCGTTCGCCAGTTAGGTTGCGGATTCCGAGCCATTCCGTAGACCGATTCCGACGTCTTCGTACACCCCGCCGGCCCAAATTTGCAGCCACTAGACCAAAGAAGACGCAAGGCTCCGCGCCTCGCGCGCCACGCGTCGCGCCTCCTGCAACGGTACCGGCGTTCGGGCAGCCGGAGTGGATGCGTCGAGCACGACACGGGAGGCGGTCTCCGGGCTCGTCCGCCATCCCGCGTGAGCGACGATCGGGCGGGCACCGGTCCTCGTGCACACCCAGAAGGCGACACAACGACCATCCACGACCAGCGGTGCCAGAGATCCGCGACGCAGCTCGGGCTGGTCGCCGATGGCGACGAGTGGCTGGCGGGTCACGCCCACCGTCGGCAGGTCGACGACCGCACCCAGGTGCACAGCCAGACCGGCACTCCGAGGATGGTCGAGCCCGCTCGCGTCGACGAGCAGGAGCTCAGGTCGCACCTCGAGTGCCGCCAGAGCTGCAGCCAGGATCGCTCCCTCTCTGCGGGCCAAGAGCCCGGGCACGTACGAAGAGGCGACACGCGAGGTCACGATGCTCTGGGCGAGGACGTCGTCCGCCTGTCTGGGGCGGCCAGGTGTCGCAGCGCCCCTGAGATGGTGGTCGGTTCTGCGGGTGCTCCGATCGACCGCACCCCCCCGCCACGCGACAGCAGCTGCCCACGCCGGGTCACCCGACCGGCCCGGTCCCGTGCTACCGCGGGCGTACGCGACGAAACATCCGCCGAGGACGGGCCGCTCGCTCGACGGCAACCACGGTTCGGCAGCCAATGTGCTCGCCGCCGCAGTGGCGAGGCGGCCCTGGAGCTCGACGAGCTCCTCTTCGCTCTCCGGCCATCCCCAGGAATTGGCTATCACAGCGCGATCTTGCCCGACGCGCACGGCCAGCCGGGCCGCCGCCGCCGCCGATAGCTACCCTGGTGCCAATGAAGGGTGACCGCGTGGAAGTCCTCGTCGACGTGGGAGCCGGTGTCGAGCGCTTCGAAATCGAGGCCACTCGGAACGGCAGGCGGGTCGAGGTAGGAAACGCCCGGGGAATAGTCGAGGTCACGGAGGTCACACGTTCCGGGACACCCGTCCGTACCGCCCGGTTCATGGCGGCCAAAGTCGTTGCCGTAGTGGAGCATCCTGCTCGTGACGGCGAGCTCGCGGCTCGCTCTCGGTCTGACACGCGGAACGGGGCACCGTGATCGCGACCAGCGTGTCGCCTCTCGCACTGCCTCTGGCTGGGCCCTAACCCGCCGCCTTGACCACCAAATGTGTCAAGTTCCTGGCACATGCTCAACAGCGCCACGCCACCGTTCCGATCGGAGTGGTCGGTTTCACAAGAAGAGCCCCTGACACATGCGCTGCACCGCTGCTCAGAGGGCGTCTCGTCGACTTGCACCCTTCACGACGCAACAAGAATCCGCGCGCCCGACATGGACCTGCCCGAAGAGAACCCGACGAGCATCCTCTTTCTTGTCCGACGTCCCCCACGCATTCGCACGTCATCGGCCACGCAGCCGGACTCACCGGGTCATTGGACCTGCTCACTGGCTGGTTCAGCGCCCAGCGGCTCAGCGGGCTCTCGCTCCAGGAGCCTGTGCACTTCCGTATCCAGGCGCGTGAGCTCGGCCCGTGCCGCTCGGGCGTAATCCTCTCCCCCCGAGGCGAAGATGACCGATCGCGAAGCGTTGACAATGATGCCCGGACCCCTGGAGCCTCGGCCTGCGGCGACTGTGGCCTCGAGGTCGCCACCCTGTGTTCCGACACCCGGAATCAAGATGGGAATGCTCCCCGCTATGCCCCTGACCTCTCGAAGCTCCTCAGGTGCAGTGCCGCCAACCACCAGACCGCAATTACCCAACACGTTCCAATCACAGGCCACCGAGTGCGCGACTCGGCAATACAGGGGCAAAGGTCGCGGGCCGGCTCCTTCGTGCTGACACCGCAACCCCTGGAACTCCGCGGCACCAGGATTCGAGGTGCGACAGAGCACGATTGCACCCTTGTCCTCGCGGTCCAAAAACGGCCTGAGTGCCTCTCGCCCGACATACGGATTCACGGTGACGGCGTCCACGCCGAGCAGGTCATAGGCAAAACCTGAATAAGCCTCGTTGGTGTTGCCGATGTCTCCGAACTTCGCATCCAGGATGATCGCCACGCCCGGCGCGAACCTTCGTGCGTACGTGACGGTCTCCTGCAGGGCGATGAAGCCATCTACACCACCATTCAGATAGAACGCCAGGTTGATCTTGTAGGCGCCGGCCAAGTCCGCAGTCGCATCGACCATGTTGGCGTTGAACTCACGTTGAGACGGGCTGGCCTGACCGGCGGGCGTCGGCAAAGCCCGGGCGTCGCTGTCCAGCCCCACCGATACAGCGTGGCCACATGCCCATCTTTCGTTGAGGAGCTCAACAAACGCAGATGCCATGGGCCCTCCCTGGCCAGTAATGCCCTCGCGGCGTCATCTCGCTTGGGCCACAACTCTAAGCTGTCGCTGCACGTCGACGGACTGAAAAGCGGCTGGGTCACTCAGGTAGGAACAGACGACGTCATACTCGGTTGCACTGAGGTGTGGTCGGAGAAGATCCATTCCTTGGCTCTTGAGGCGAATGAGGGCACGGAGAGTAAAGCCCGCTTCCGACGCCGCTTCCGCCCCGCCTTGTTCGCGGTCCACGACCACAAGGACATCACTGCACGACACGCCCTCCAGGTCCCTCCTCTCGATCTCGTGCTGGACTTGTCGAGCCGCGATGAGCTTCGAGTCGAAGCGAGTCACGAGGTCATCGACGAGCAGCAGCTGGTCGCCGGCCTCAATTTGCCCCTCAAGGGCCGCATGTTGTCCATATTGCTGCAGCTCCTCGGCGATACCGGGCTCAGTCCGTGCGGCGAGTTTCCGGGTCATCAACGCAGGAACCCCTGATGCGAGCGAAGTTGCGATCGCCACCGGGATGCCGCCGAGAGCGACGCCGACGAGTCGCTGAGGCCTGGGTTGGTCTTTGTCGAGCAACGCTGCGAGTGCGACGCCGACGTCTGTCAGAACATCGGGGTAACTGCAGAGTTCCCGCAGTTGAAGGTATATCGGGCTCCATTGGCCGGAGACCAGGGTCCACCCTTCCGGCCTGTCGCGATACCAGGTACGAAGCATGCCCCGCTCGTACAGGGCGGTCATGACCAGCCCAGCAGCTTCTTCCACTCACAGCTCCTTCACGCAGATCCACCCCTTGCGGTAGGCCATACGGTTCCCCCGCTGGGCAGTGTGTACTGATGAAGCTTCGGCGCAGCGTCCCGTACGTGGGTCGCGTTCGCGCCGTACGCCACGGCGATCGTGCCCCTGACAGGGCGAAGGCTATCGCTCGAGCGCTACGGCCCATCACCGACCTGGACACGTCGGGGGATGCCTTGGCAGCGGCTGAAGAGTCCGTCGAGCTCCCCGACCTGCCTTGAACTGGTCGAAGGTTCCGAGCAGGGCTGGCCGACTGTGGCTCCATCCTTCTTGTATTGCCTCGTTCGGCGCGGCGTCGAGCTTCTCGCCCGCCTCTTCCCGGCTCTCGGCGGCACGGCCTGCTCATCTCCCCACAGGCGTTCCTCGAGTGGCACCTCTCCCTGGTGTGTCGGCTATGGGCCTACCCGCCAGCGGACCCGGTCGACCGACGCTTCCAGCCAGGCTGCCGGGCTCAGCTGTCGCCTCGCCGATCAGCGGGGGGGAAACCCAGGGCGGGGATGCCTGCGCATGGTCGGCGAGGGTTGCCCTCACCGAGGCCTCCACCTCGTCGCGCCAATGCCCGGCATCACGACCCGGGCAACGACGGCCCGAGCGACAAGCAGACCAGTTTCGATCCCGCCGCCCGGTCGCTCATGATCCGCACGTGAACCCATGACGACTTCGTACATGCGCCCGCAGTTCCACGTCCGGGGGCGTGCGCGGAGCTTCGCAGCGCTCAAGCAAGACCGGTCAGGTCCTCGACGCTCTCGAGCCCCTGCCGATCCAGGTAGTCCAGTATTCCCTGGTTGATCTCGCGGGCGACTCTGCCCTTGCTCTGACGGATCCCTGTGACGACCTGAACCGCCTGGGCGCCCGCCCGCAGCCGTTCGATTGCAGCAGCAGCACTGTTGATGGCTCCCACACCGATCCTCTGCAGGCCCGTGCCGCGAGTCATTCTCGTCAGGTCCTTCATGCGCTCATTGGCCCTGTGTCGGAATTCGCCGACATCGCCACTGAGTCCCCCGGCCAGGCCTTCCCAGCCATAGCGTGACTTCAGCCCATCGTCGATCGTGGTGTTCGAGTCGATGATCCCGGTAACGCCATGACCTACACACACCTTGATCACGTCTTCGAGGTCTTCGAGAGCCAGGTCCACAGTTGTCTTGATGAATAGGGGCTTTTGTCCCTTGGAGTCGAGCACGTCCTTCACCGCCACGACAATATCGGTGAGGGGCTCGGGGTTTAGCAAGTTCCTCAGTCCCGGGGTGTTGGGCGATGAGACATTGATCACAAAGTAATCCGCATGGTCGTACAGCCTGTCGGCCACGGCTGCATGTGCCCACGGGGCCTGGTCATCGGGGGTCAGCCTGTTCTTGCCGATACTGACGCCGAGAATGCCCGGCCTCTGTGCCGCATCGAGATGCCTGGCCACTTCCTCCATGCCCGGGCTGTTGAACCCCATCCGGTTGAGCGCAGCCCCACGGCTGTACCACAGACGCGGACGCGGGTTGCCTGCCTGGGGGTGGACGAGCACGGAACCCACTTCCGTACCGGCGAAACCCAG
>Ga0181536_10000716_pt1 | contig 39802 bp, 41 predicted proteins | sample PEATcosm2014_Bin_41_FD_121105 | JGI IMG/M metagenome (GOLD analysis project Ga0181536, IMG submission 121105) | Peatland microbial communities from MTU Mesocosm Facility, Houghton, MI, USA - PEATcosm2014_Bin17_60_metaG | ecosystem: Environmental > Terrestrial > Soil > Wetlands > Peat | place...
GCGTTCCGCTCGCTGCTCGGAATCGCTGGCGGGGCAGCCGCGCCGACCTTTGACGGGCTGTACTCCGGGGAATGGGTCCACCCCACATTTAGTGGGTGTGGGTAACAACCGGATAGGCAAGGTTGCGACAATCAAGGAAGCCTGTCCCATCATCGCGGAATACTATGCGCCGGAAGAATTGGTGCTTTACGCCAGCGCCCTTCTCCAGGGCCGACCGCCGACCGACGCAACATACATGGGAGGCGATTTCGGTGGGCGAATGCTGAAAAATTGGGACTCGCTGGTCCGGGGCATTTGCCGGGCGGCGATTTTCCTCGAAGAGGAACGCATATTCGACGCTGCGCGCTTACCCACGGATGTCGTGGTGCCGGTCCTTTCCGCCCTGTGGTCGATAGCTCCGGACGGTCTCGATGCGGAGGGCCGCGCCCGCTCCATATTGCGCAAATATCTGTGGCGCGCGTTCTTCACCAACCGGTACGAGAAATCGACCAATTCCCGGTCTGTGGTCGACTTCAACGACCTGAAGCCCCTGGTCGCAGGCACTGGCGCCTCCAATCCAGTTGCCTTCGACGAAGTCCAGCATCCTTTGCCGCAGGTGCAGGAATTAATTAACGCTGCCTGGCCGAAGCAGAAGGACCGCGTAGCCCGCGCCATCCTGGCTATCGCACTCAAGCACGGCGGCCTTGATTTGGCCGACGGAAGCACTGTCAGCCGCGCTAACTTAGCGAAGCGCGAGTACCACCATCTTTTCCCTGACGCCCACCTAAAGCGGCTCGGCTACGAAGACCAGCGTATCTACCGGTCGCTAAACTGCGCGGTCGTGACGTGGAAGACTAACCGCAACATCTCCGACAAAGACCCTGAGAAATATCTGACCGAACGGCGCGAGGGGTCTAACCTCGGCGAGGCTGAGATTCGCGCGAGGCTGGCCAGCCACCTTATCCCGTTCGATGAACTGGTCGCTGGCAACTATGAAGCGTTTCTTTTAGCGCGAGCCGAGTTGGTGCACGATGCGATGAACACCCTATGTGGAGGAGAGCCATAGCCATCCAGATTGCTCAATTATGATCATTGCATTGAGCCAAGGTCGGCACCTCTGCCGAAAGTTCGACTGGCTACGAATAGAGCGGCTTGCCCCCGTCGAACACGCCAATCGCCTTATAGTCACTCCGCGAATTGGCGGGGAGGACATTGACAGGTTTTCCCCAACGCTCACCGATCGAGGTGTCGGCTGTGAAGGCGGGACGTCCTCCGAATACCGCCGTCGGAAACACGCGCGGTGCCTTGGGAAGCTGAGACCAAGGCAGAATTCCGCCGTCATCATGACCATCGTCCGTGGGACTGGGCACCAGCGCTCGAATGTTGTGGAGATCGAAGCGTAATCCTTGGCCGGTAAGGTTTGCAAGCATCCACTCAAGGGCCCGGTCAGAGAGGCCGTTTTGAGGGTAGCCGCCACCGACATCCGAATGAGTCCCTGGAAATATAACCTGTGTAATGTTGTTCCGGGGCGTCCAATAGGTGGGGAAGAAGTTGGAGCGATTTTCGTCGGCCGAAAGCGCGTGGAAGCCGTTGAGCACCTTGGGGCTAAGATCGGTGTTCGCGATGACAAAGTCATAGCCAAGCCAGCCGTCGGCTTCTGGCTTGGGGATGCCCATCGAGCTTACAGTATCGAAAACAGCAACCGCGTGGATGCGCTCGACGTCGACATAGTCAGCGGGCGTGAGCGTGGGGACTGTCTCTCCCAGCCGAACGAAAATATCCGTGAGGCTCGACGCTCGGGCAAGCCACGGTTGCCCGGCGCGATATTGGTACCAGGCGGCAATGCCGCGCAGGTAGGCGGCGTTCTTGTTCTCGCAATGGTAGCTCGCCGGATTTAGGAGGCCCTGTCCAACTACGAACCCTGCGAGGCAGCGCGCAGCCGCCGCGCCGCGACTGAAGCCAATGATGATGATCTCGTCGCCGGGCTCGTAGTTGCGGGAAAGGAACGTGTAGCCCCGGACGATCTGCTCGGCGATCCCGGCACCGACTGTTTCTTCAACCAGCTTGAAGAGAGGTATGCCTTCCGTGCCGACGCCGGAGAGATATTTGCCGACCTGCACGACGGGCCCGTTGACCGCGAGGGTCGATTCGAACGAGCCGTTGTCGGCATCGACGATGGTTCCGCCCATCGCATCGAAGATGAGCGCGATGTTGGTCGGATTTGGCTGAAGGCGCGTTTGGCCCGTGCCGTCGAGGCATACGATGTGAGTAGTCATCTGACCACAATACAACCGATTGATGACAGTTCATAGACGGCGGCGCTCATGGCGGTGCCTCCTGGCACGCCCCGACCTAATCCCGAAGCGGCACCATCCTATTCGATATAAGCTGCTGATTGATAAGGACATTATCATATATTTCCCCCCTCGCTCAAGCAGCGGATGCGGCGTCACCTGGTGGTGCCCGGACTTGCCTCAATAAGCACAAGGACGCCTATAGTCCCTTGGCGCTTGACGTGGTCCAGCAATTCCGCTAAATACAAAGGTGTGTAGGATTCCCTGCATCCTTTGAAAGATCGCCATGGCCCAGGATTACGAGAGCCGCCAAAATGAATTTGGCGCGACCTATACCGACTACGAAGCGGACGATGTCGGCAAACTCATCATCAATGCCGGCGACCGCCTCGCCGCGCTCTGTCTCGACGAATCCGCCGTCGACGCGGCGATGAAATGTCTGCATCGCACGCTGGACCTGCCTGATTTCCCCTCCGATCATGTCGGCGATCGTTCGTGGCGGACGCTCTGGAAGCAAACGGGTACCGGGGACCTCGAACGCTTGCCGCTCGCTCAGAAGCTCACAAGCCTCAACGCATACGCTCATTTTGGGCTCTCCCTGGCCGCCGACGGCGGCAGCTGCACGATCGGGGACATCAAGCGCGTGGTCGAAATCGTCACAGCGGCGATCGGCCAGCCGGCTGCCGATCGGCCCCAGACGGAAGAGATCGATAAGACGCTCCTTGCGGCGCAGGGACGACTCGCGCTCGACGAAGATGCGCCGATCACGCTCGATCAGTTGGCCGCCCTCGCGCGCATCGGGATCAAGAGCATGCGCAACGCCGCCGCCCCCTCCAGCGGCTCCGGACTGGAGGTCAAAGACGGGGCGGTTTCCGCGGCAAGCGCGCTGAAATGGCTTACCGCTCGCGGCAACTTCAAGACATCGATTTGGCGCCACGCTGCGACGCCTGCGTCTACGATAGAGTCAGCCCACCAGGCCGAAGGCGAAATCCTCTGGGTTCCGTTCGCCAGCGACAAAACAGAATTCCATCCATCGACCTGCCAGCGCGCCGGCAAGTACACCATCGGACCCAAAGATTCCGAGCAGACAATGACGGACTATCGCCAAGCGCTCGATCGTCTCGCTCGCATGAGGCCGGCGCCGCTGTGGCGGCGTCCGAACACCGTGGGCAATTGGGGAACTGTCACGGCTGTCGGCTTCCGTCCCCGTACTGCGGAAGAACTCGGTCTGCCGCCTCGTTCGGGAGGCGAAAAATGAGCCTCACCCATCACGCCGCCGTTCGCCTGCAACAGCGCGCCATCCCGCCCTACGTGATCGAATTTCTCGAACGGTTCGGCACGGAAGCGCGCTGCGGCGGGGCCGATCGCCTGTTCTTCGACAAGGCGGCGCGCAAGCGGGAGCTATGCGGGAATGTAGGTGACGGCGCGAATCAAGCGGCGGATTTCATTTCGGCGACGTCTTCGATTCCGTCCTTGAATGTTACACCGTCGATGACTTTCGGCAACTGGTTTTGACCTTTCAATCGACGCCAGGTCTTGGACGCCGCCATCACCAGCTTGAAGACCATGAGACGCGCGGTGTCTTGCGAAAGCGCGCCCTTCATGCGGACGGTGCGATGCCTCACCGTCGCGAACACGCTCTCGATTGGGTTCGATGTACGCAAGTGGTCCCAATGATCGGCGGGAAAGTCGAAGAACGTCAGCAGCGTCTGGCGATCCTTGATCAGGCATTCGATGGCCTTGTCGTATTTGGGCGCGTATTTCTCGGCGAACGTCGTCAGCGCCGCTTCCGCCGCGCCGCGGTTCGGCGACAGCCAGATCTCGCGCAGGTCTTTGTGCGCGTTGGGTTGCATCGACTTCGGGAACTTGTCGAGCACGTTCAATGTTTTGTGCAACCAGCATCGCTGATGACGCGTCGTCGGGAACGCCTCGTCAAGGACTTTCCAGAACCCGAGCGCGCCATCGCCAATGGCTACTTGCGGCGCGATCGACAAGCCGCGCGCTTTCAAGTCGACAAGCAGCTCCTTCCAACTTTGCGCGCTCTCCCGCATGCCCGTCTGGAAGCCGATCAGCTCCTTCCTGCCCTCCGGCGTCGCCCCGATCATCACCAGCATGCATTCGGCCTGCGGCTCCATGCGCGCCTGCAAATAGACGCCGTCCGCCCAGACGTAGACATAGTGGCGCGCCGATAGATCGCGCTGCTGCCATTGTCGATATTCGTCCTCCCATTCGTTCTTGAGGCGCGCGATCACCGCCGCCGAAAGGTTGGGCGCATCCTTGCCGAGCAAGGCGGCAAGGGCTTCCTGGAAGTCGCCCGCGGAAATCCCGCGCAGATAGAGAACCGGCAGCAGGGCGTCGAGACTCTTCGTGCGTCGCGCCCATTTCGGCAAGATATTGGACGTGAACCGTATCCGCGCATCCTCCGTCGCGCCTCGATCGCGGGCCTTCGGCTTTTGCACTTCCACCGGCCCGATCCCTGTCTGGATCGCGCGAACGGGATCATGCCCATGGCGAACCACTCGCTGGCGTCCGTCGGAAAGAACCAGCTCGGCATTCGAAGTCAGAAACGTCTCGAATTCCGCCTCGACCGCCTGGGCAATCAGCCGACGCGCGCCGGCGCGTAGAATTTCCGTGAGCGGATCATCGATCACCCCTTTCTGTCGAAGGGAAACGACCCTATTCTCGTCCATGGCGTAACGCTCCTTCCGGGAGATTCGGGTGGCTTCAGCACCAACCCCGTTACGCCGCCTTCCTCACACCGTCACCCAGTTTCCCGCGTAGCTCCGCAAGCGGCTCGAACGGCACATGGGCGGCCCCCGCGCGCTGCGCCACGTTGAACGTTGGCTCAACCTCTACGTCGTCATCGGCGACAACGGCCGAGTGATCACCGCTGGCCACCGCTACCGTCACTGATCGCCAACCCTCATTCATCGCCAAACATCAAAAGCGGAAAGTTTCCAACCATGGCTATCATTCAATCCGATTGCTCCAGCCTGCCGGCGTCTGGTCGTATCGCTTGCTCGCTGTGCCACGTCGACAAGTCCGTCGTCTTCGACGAAACGCAGACAGCGCGAGAGAGGAGCGATTGGCGCATCACCGCAAACCCTCTGGCATGGGGCAATCCGCGCCCAGAGGTTTTGGTTTTGGGCTTTTCGAAGGGACCGAGCCAAGCCGGCGAACTGCGGCGGCTTCCGCACAACGACATCCCGTATCGCAAGGGCCGCAAGCAGGTCGGGAAGATCCTCGCGCATGTCGGTCTTCTTTCCCCGACAAGCCCCGATGACCTCAAAAGAATGGTCGAGCAAGCGCTCGCCGATTCTAACGGCCGATTCGGGTGGGGTTCGCTGATCCGATGCACCGTCGAGCGGTTCGACCCCAAAGCGCGGACCTGGGTCGGCAGCGGCGGGATGATCGATCAGTTCATGGCGACGACGTTCGGCCAGAACATATCAACGTCCTGCGCGACCCGATTCCTCGGACAATTGCCAGCCGAAACAAAGCTCGTGATCATGTTTGGTCTGGGTGCCGGCGGTACCTATGTCGCGACAGCGCGAAGGGCCATCGAGAAGGCCCGGCCCGGCGTGTGGCGGACCGTCAATGAGGTCGCCTACACTGACGGCAAAATCACCGTCGTTCACGTTGAGCATTTCGCATCTCAGGGCGCCAACATTCCGAACTGGCTCGGCCAACACGACCACCCTCGGGCGCGGCTCGGCCTCCTGGCCCGCCGGGCCGTCCGAAACGCATTACGCGCCTGACTTATGCACCAAAGCTGGGCCGCGACTATCATCACGCGACACGACGAAGCACGTTCGCCACGCTCTGCACTTCCCATTGTCCGTCGCGCGCCGTGGGAATGCCTCGCCCGTTCGAGGCGGCGGCGATGACCGTAAGCGACTTTGCGCTGGCCGCTTGAGTCTCTCGAATAGCGGTGAATCAACACGCCGGATCACGTCGCCACCGTCTGCGCATACGATTTCCAGATGCGAGCCCGTTGCCTGGTGCTACGTTGGTTTTCTTGATGTGAGCCAAGCCATGAAACAGCGTATCAAAGCTCTATTTATCAGCGGCCTTCTCACGCTCACCCTGTTCGGTGTCGCGGCGGCTGGACCGCTTGAGGACGGCCAAGCTGCGTGGCTGCACGGCGACTATGCGACGGCGATGCGGCTCTTGCTTCCATTGGCCGGCCAGGGGGACGCCGTCGCACAGTTCAATCTCGGCCTCATGTACGACGACGGCTATGGTGTCCCGCAGGATTACAAGCAGGCCGCCATTTGGTACCGCAAGGCCGCCGACCAGGGGAACGTTCTGGCGCAGGCCGCGCTCGGCTTGATGTACGCCGCAGGCGAGGGCAGGCCACCGGACTACGCGCGAGCCGCCAAGTGGCTTCGCAAAGCTGCCGACCAGGGGAGTGCTGAAGCGCAGGGCGCTCTTGGTAATCTATATTACCATGGCTCGGGGGTGCCACAGGACTACGCGCGGGCCGCCAAGTGGCGTCGCAAGTCCGCCGAGCAGGGGAGTGCCAGCTCGCAGGGCACACTCGGCTCGATGTACGCCGCAGGCGAGGGCGTGTCGCAGGATTACGTGCGGGCTGTCATGTGGTACCGCAAGGCTGCCGACCAGGGAGATGACTTGGGGCAGCTTGGTCTCGGTTTGATGTATCTAGCTGGTCATGGCGCGCCGCAGGACGATTTGCAGGCTTACATGTGGCTCAACTTGGCAGTTTCCAAAACGTCGAATGTCCAGATCAGAGACCTAGCCGTAAGAGCCCGCGACCTTTGCGCCACCCGAATGACCCCGGCTCAGATAGCCGAGGCGCAGCGGATGGCGAGCGAATGGGTACCGAAGTAAGCCCGCACCGTTAAGCCCGCACCATTGCCCTCATGCGAGCTTGACGGACTTGCGGAAACCATCTCGCACCCAAGCGAACGCGAGCCCGGACAACGAAGGCGCCGCGATGGGGACGGCCAGCGCTGTCAGACCCCTGCTCGCTATAAGGAGTCATGTAAGCTCCAAAAAAGGACACTCATTATGCCAACTATATCGGTACCCATGTCTAAGGACGGTTCGCAATTTGATCCCATCACCTGCCGCCGCCTGCGCGGCTACCGGGTAGGAACGAAAAAGCGATCATGGAATATTCTGGATTTCTCGGAAGCGGTGGCGGCTTTGAAAGTCATGTCCGAGCCCCGCTGGTGGCGGCCTAATCAGAAGGGAGATTGGGGCTTGGTGACAGGGGTTAGCTGGACGGCCGGCATCTAAGCCCCCACCCCTGCCATTGAGGAAGCCAAAAGCCGCGCCGGGTAACCCGGCGCGGCATTCGCGCTTCGTCCGCCCTGGCGGCGACTTTTTGCGCCAGAATTATGCAACAAGAAACTCTCGAACTATCAAAGTGCTGGGTTCGTTTCGAGAGTCTTGATATTTGCAACACGCGAAAACGGCTCGAAAGCGGGAGGTTTTGAGAGATCACTGCACGCCGGACGTTGCGCCGTGCAAAAATCACGACTTTCGAAAACGGCCCAATTTGACGTATTGGAGCTTAGACTGGCCGCTGTCGGCTAATCAGGTGTTCAATAGCGCCAACGATCCGGCGCTGCCTAAGCGCTACGCCGAATGTCGTCCGCTCGCCTTCATGCTCCCCGGGGGGCAAGTCGCCGATTGCACCGCCGGCGCGGCCCTGCTCGACTTTTTGTTTTCAATTGACAAAATAACTCAAGCTCCTCAAGATTGACTCCAGCTCAATCCAAAGTGTTGTTTAAGTAAATAAAATATCACGTCGGGATCGACGACTGTACGAAACTGCGGATAGGTAAATTCCACTATCTCTCGTTTTAGTATGTCTACTAATGATTCCTTTTTTTGACGCATTACAATGGATTCCGCGTATTTCAAAAATTTGGTGCTTTTGATATGGAACTCCTTGTTTTTGTAGATAATCTTGTCGCCAGGGTAAAAACGACAATCGTCATACACAAAATATCCGCGTTGCTTCAATTGTTCCGTATAAAATAACACGCGGTTCGCGAACGTCCTATCAGCTAATATCTTATATAGATCAACTACAGTCTTGATTTCCCTCTTCAGGTTGAGAGGAGATCTAACATCGCGCCACCAGCTACCGCCTTCGTCGAATGACAAGTTGATCCTTTCACCATTGGTCAAAACTATATTCAAATAAGCACGTTCACGGTCGGGAGCCTTAACGAAGTTGACTCGTACCGACGTGTTCACCCAGGAGAAACTAAGATGCAAAATCTCATCGAACTTAAAAGCAGAGTCACCGAAAGACAAGTGATCGGCAGATAAGTCAACGTGTGTGTCCCGTTTCCCTGCGAATAGCATGGCATACTATCCTATGTTGTGGAGGCTTGTACTGCGTGGAGATTGAGAAAGATTGATAGCTTCGCTCACGCTCTCCGCGACGGACTGCCCATGGGCTCTGCTTGCAAGAGCAACAAAAATCTCTCATTCAGCTTCGATACTGTGGAATTTAGCGGCTGGAAGTTAAGAATTATGCGTCAGTTTAGGGGCTCGGCGATCCGCGGCGGCGGCTTCGCATGCGTGCCGCGAGGCCAGGATGCATTAAATGATAGGAAAGGTCATAAATCGCCGCGAACTTGAGGCAAGGTGGTCCTATGCTGAAATCACCGGGCGTTTTGTCGAGGAATACCGCAAACGTCATGCCGACCCGGCCAGTGTTGCGCTCCAGGGGAAAATAGCGAACGGCGCGGCGTTCGCCGCTTTGACTATTGCGGATCGTCATATGCTCGCCGATTGGTTCGAGACCGGACTCCGGAGCGACTTCGCCAACTCGATGCGACAATGGTACGACACCTTCGAATGCCAGAGCTGGTCGAAAGAGAGGCTCATGCGCCTCAAAGTGATTCCACGTCTAGACGCGCGCAAAGTGCCTCTGCTTTCGTTCTTGACCTCTCCGCGGCCCCTCGAAGATAGCGATCCTCGCGTGGCGGCGGACAAGGTACCGCTCAACGTGGCGTACCTACAAAAAGAACCTCTCATCTCTGCCCATTGGGACGACGGCGTCGAGGTTCTATGGGAAGGATATTTCAGAGCTGCACTCTTCGCGCGTTCCGAAGACCCAGATGCTGAGATACTCGTGTGGGTGCCGTGCAAAGGTAATTGGCCGCCCCAGAAATAGCCTGCAACAGACACGTTCAGCGCGCCCCGGCAAATCTGAAATTCAGATCAAGCGGGTTGGCTCCTAGCGGCGGCATCGCGCCGCAAGGTCTGGCGCATGTCGAGAAATTAGTCGCGGCGATCGAAGAGAACAAAGCCGGCCTGCCGGAATTGGCGCGGTCGATTTTGCGGCTTATCGTGGCGCAATTGAACGACACGCAGGCCAAGATCGGGCAGATCGAGGCGCGGCTGGCGCAATGGCATCGAGGCAACCGGCTCAGCAAGCTTCTTGCGACGGTTCCGGGCGTCGGGATCATTGGGGGCGAGCGCGATCGCCGCCACGGTCAGCGATCCCAGCCTGTTCCGATCGGGCAGAGAATTCGCGGCCTGGCTGGGCATGACGCCGCGCCAGAATTCGTCCGGCGGCAAGGAGCGGTTGGGGCGAACCAGCAAGCGCGGCGACAAATACATACGCTGTCTGCTCGTCGCCGGGGCCGTCACGCCCATATCGAGCTGCGGAAAAACTGACCGCCTGACGGATGAGACCAGCGGCGGCAAACCCTGAGCGACACGTTCTGAACCGCGTCATTCACGCTCCCTGGCCCGTTGCTGCGCCTTCTCGCGCGACGAAATCTTCTGCTCCTGACGTTCAGCGGCCACGGAGTCCGCCTCAAACATGATGGTCGCGCCTCGGTTGTTCTGTCGCGCCATCTGCACCGCCAGCTCCGGCAAATCGCGGGCTTCCTCGCGAGCGACGAAGACCTGCGTCGAGTGGCGCGCTCGGGTGAGCGCGACATAGCTGGACGCGTCGCGCCAGTGCCGCGTGTGAAGCAGGTAGACGTCGTCGAGGGTCTTGCCTTGGCCTCGATAGATCGTCCCCGCGTATCCGAGTTCGATCGCGTCGAAATCCGCGAGATCGACGGCGAGCGCCTTGCCTCGGTCCGTACGGAGCGTAAGGGTCTGATCCTCGATCTTCTCGACGCTTGCGAGCGCGCCATTGAGAAGCCCGCGCTTTTTGTCCGTGCCGCGGATCATGACGCGATCGCCGACGCCGACGCGGAGCGTTCCTCGCGACGTCTCGAAGCTGGCCACGTTCGTCACGCGCCCGCGCTCGATCTCCATCTGTTGGACCGCGTCATTGAGCCGCCGAACCTCCACGTTCGTGTACGCGAAAATAAACCGCCGGCCCCGCTCTTCGGCGGTGTCGCGCTCGTAACGCGCAAGCAGGGCCGAACGGCTGTCGGCGAGCTTCGTCGACCACGAAATCCACCCCCGTTCGGCGAACGCCTCCAGCCCGTCCCGAAACCGCCCCTGCGAGAACGCCTCGGCGGCCCGGCGCGACCAATGGCGCGCCTGGCGTTTGACCTCCGCAAGCTCCACGGCGCCGATACGGCCCGCGAGCGGGCCGAACATACCGCCGCGCTCGATGCTCTCCAACTGGCGGTCATCGCCGATGAGAACCAGGCGGGCCTCGGCTCCCGCCTGCTTCGTCATGGCGACCACGTCGGACAGGCGCGCCGTGTCCAGCATCGCCGCTTCGTCGACGACGATCAGCGTCTTCCCGGCGAGCTTCCCGGCGGGGTGGTCGGGCGCGTGCTGGCGATACCAGAGGAGCGAGTGAACGGTGCTCGCGCGCGCGAATCCGCTCTCGCGCAAGTCCTGCGCGACCGTGTTTGTCGGCGCGAGGGCGATGACGTCATAGCCGGCGCTCTCGGCGGCCGATCGGATCGCGTTCAGCGTTGTCGACTTGCCGGTCCCGGCGCGGCCGACGATCATGCTGAGCCGCGAACCGGAAAGCGCCTCCCGCGCCGCCGCGACCTGTTCGACGGATAGGCCCTTCGCAAGCTCGGACGAAGCCGGCAGGTCGATGGCGGCGCCCCTCGCGGACGCGAGCGCAACGGCTTGCTCTATGAGGGCCTGTTCCTGGCGGCGAATCTCCCGAGTCGTATAGCCGATGATCTCCGCGGCTCCCGCCTCGCGCAGCGCGACGATGTCCTCGCCTTGCAAGATTTTCGTCGCCTCACGGTCGGCCTCGCGGATCCCCGCCTCCTCGAAGGCGCCCACCACCTCCCCTTCGACGACATAGGCCCGCGTCCGAAAAAGGCCCTCAAACACCGCCTGGGGGTCCTTCTGGGCGCCCTCGCGGGCCTCATTGCCGGCGGCGGCCTCCTGCGCGCTCTCGCGCCACTGCTCGCGAGCTTGGGCTACGGAAGGCAGGCTTGTGAGGTCGACGTCCTGCATGCGCTCGCGTAGACCTGCGGTCTTCACGCCCTCGATCCGACGCGCCAAGGCATGGACGCCGCCCGCCTGGTCGATGACGACGAAGACGCGCTTGTCGCCGAGCGCGGCCCGATATCCCTTATCGCGAAGCGCGGCGACGAATGCGCGTCCGGTGTCGGTCGCGCGCCATAGCGCCGTGATCTCGAGTGTCAGCGCCTCGATGTCGACGCCGGTGCGTCCCGCCTGTTGCTGATCGCGATGCGAAAGAGTGCGTTCCGGTCGTGCGGCGTCCTCGCGCTCCACATGGGCGCCCTGAGTGTGTTCGTGCCCGAAGGCGCGCTCCATCTCTCGCGCCACCTCCTCATGAGCCCGATAATTGAACGAGTCGGGAATGGCGCGCATTCTTTCGTCAACCCGCGACCACGCGACATGGACGTGCTCCCGCCCGAGCTTCTCATGCATGACGACGATGCGGGCCTGGCCGGAAAGGCCGAGCCGCGTCTCAAGGCGATCGATCGTCGCGCGCCATTGCTCAGCCGTCATGCGTTCCTCGACGCGCACGTTGATCGATGCGTGATAGAGGCCCCTCTTGCACCGCGCGCCGGCCGCGACCGCGAGCATCTCTCGGAGCGCGCCGCGAACGTCGGCCGCGACCGTGCCGCGAACTTCGATGACTTCCATGCGCTCGTTCGTGTCGACCCGCGCGAGATGCGTCGCCAGCTCGTCCGCGCCGCCACGCGATCGTCCTTTGATGATCATCGCGGCAGCTCACGGCTCACGTCGAAGCGCCTTCATCACCATCTCGCGCATCGCGGTCAGCGCCGCCAGGGCGCCGTCGAGCTTTTCCCGGTCGACGACTGCCGGCGCGGCGGATTCCTGCCGGCGCCCCAGCTCTCGAACATCGGTGGCGATCGGGCCGAGCGCCGCCAGGACGCGCGCCGCCATCACCCGATCGAGCGGCGGGCGGCGAACGGCGCGCGGCGGTTCATGCCCCACTAGCCGTTGCCGTGAATAGGACGCGGGCGACAATCCCGCCCGGTCGGCCGCCTCGGCGACCTCCGCCAGTTCGGCTTCGGACACGCGGATTTGAATCAGCTTGTCGCGAAGCCGCTTTGGTTTCCGTTTGGGGGTGGGTTCGGCCATCCCGAGGGCCTCCTTTTCCAGAGCCGGCGTCAGCGGCGTGACGGGGGTGAAACGGGGGCGGAGCCCCCTAGCAGGCTTCGCGTGGTATGACCACGCATGGCTTGCCCGATCCCCAATCTGATACCGCCTAAAACCCCACTGCGCAAGCGCTCCAAATATCCTCGTCACAACAACGGTGTAGCGTTCCGCCACGGATATGTTACGCTACCGTTACGCTTTTGGAGGATCCATCCCGTTGCCTGACCTTCCCACCGCTCTCAACGACCTCGCGCGCGACCTGCGCCTCGACGCGGACCTTATCCCCCTGCAACGGCGAATCCGTCGCTGCCGAGCAGCCGTCGCGGCGATCCTGGATACCGGACTTCCCGTGCGCGCGCTCGCCACTGAACTGGCCCGGCGCGGCGTCGTCAACCGCCGCGACGAGCCCATCTCCTACGGACACCTGCGGGTCCTCCTCAGCCGGCTTGAGGCGCGTAAGCCCAGTCGAGGGCGCCAGCGCCGTGCGGCCCTTCCTGATCTGTCGCCGCAGCCGCTACGCGCGACACTGACAGCGCACACCCAAGTCCCGTCTCCGACAGAGCGTAAACGACCGGACTTTTCTAAAGGACTTTTCAAGGAGGATCCGACTAAGACAGGCCGGTCCTAGACGCCGGGACAGTCCAACCACGTTCGCGCACGCGCTGCCGAAGCCAGTCGGACATTTCCGAAAGCCAGATTCGAGAACGATCGGGTTGAGGAGGGCCGCGCGGAGGTTCCTCATAAACGACCTGCGACAACTGCTCGTCGATTACGATGAGCCCTACGTTGTCATCACCTCCGAGCTGGCGAAGCCTTCGGCCAAAGAACCCACTCTCCCGCCCCGAAACAACTATCCACAGAACGTCAAAGAACGACGCTTTCGTGATTTCTGGCAGCAAGAATTTCTTGGTCACTACAGTTTGCTCGACACCCCTGAGATCAATCAAATCTATAGCAAGCGTGAAAGCGTATTTTTCTTGATCCTTAATAGTCGAGTTGATGAAGAAATAGTCCGGATTGGGAAGATTCAATCCAAACTTCGGCCAAATGGCTTTCTCTTTTTCAAACCCCAGCAGATTGTTATCCAAGAGTTTGAACGCCTTGTCTTTGAAGCGGGCGGCAGACGCCATTCCCGCGGCGGTGGGGAGGGCTTTGGCCGCGGCTTTCCCGCCGGCCCGCTGCTCCGCCAGCAGTCCGAGTAGTCCGATATGCGTCGTCGGAAGTTTTGAGGCGTCGGCTTCGTTCCTCTTTATAAGCCGGACAGCTATCGCCGGATCGATCTCCGAAATTCTGGCGATGATCTCCAGATGTGAGAAGGGTTGGCGCTGGATTTCCGCTAACGACGCCACGTCGCCTCGCTCAACGAGGCGCTCGCCAAAGCGCAGAACGGCCTGGAAGCGGCGAAGGAGGTTGGCCGAATAGCCGCTGACCTCGGAGCAAACCTTGATCCACGGCCGACCCGTCGGATCCAAAAGCGACCCCTGCTCGGCCTCACCGAGAACTTTCGCAACCTCGAACCAGGGCATTTTGCGCCGTCGAGCATCGGAAATCTTAAACAGGTTCCTGCCGGCGGCGCTATCCATTTGTCCACTCCCCTAGCCGCGCGTCCCTCTCTACCCGATCTAACCATTGATTCACCAAACCCTCCGGCTGTTCCCTGAAATCGCATCGGGCTCTTGACTCGTCGCACACTATGCTATCTTATGACGCTCGTTCACTCCATGTACGGATTCACCGCCAATGACCCCTTCTTCCCCCTCCACCGAAACCCAGCCCCTCTTCAGGCTGGGGCAGATCCGGATCACCCCCGGAATCCAGAACACCATCGATTTCCCTCGAGTCGCGCAGCTCCTCTCGGCCCACACGAAAGGGGAAAGCTGGCCCCTCGACCGTGAGAGACGCGCCGCCAACAGGGATTCCGCTCTTTCGGGCTCCGGCGACGTGTGGTCGACGTTCCCGATCGATCCGTCCACGCCGTCCAAGGGTTTCGGACCAAACACCATCTGGGTCATCACCTACCTGGATATCGAGGTCACCGTGATCATGCTGCCGCATGAACACTAAGTATGACACTGTGCTACCATAGAGGAGATTAAAATGGAAGACCTGATCGCCAAAATCCAAAACCACCAGACGCCCTTTTTCTCGCCCGCGCCCGTCGTAGCCGCCGCCGGTATCGCGCGGCGCATGCTCGAGCAGGCGGGGCGCATCGCCGAAAGCGACGTCGCCTATTGCTTTGTTGCGGGAGACGTCACCGCTGCCGATACCGCCTTTTTCATGGCCACCCCGCGCCAGCGGCTCGAGCGCGGTCTCGACTACTGGATCGCCGCCGATCCGCACGGCCCCCACGTACCGGGCGCTCGCATCACCAGTGCGCTCTCCGCTCTCGGCTATCTGGGCGCGCGCGTGCCCGGCTACGAGGACGAACTCGCCGCGCTTCGCGCCTCCATCGAGGCCTTGCTCTAGTCAATGCGGTCAGCGGCGAGCCCCGATGGGCTCGCCGCTTTGTTGAAAGACTCCCATGAGCACGATCCTATTCGGAAACAACAAAGGCGGCGTAGGCAAAGACGTTGGCGCCGCCGGCGCCTACCACGCCGCCTTGGCGCGTGGCCTGCCTATGCCCACTCTTATCGAACTCGAAACGAGGCCCCGCCTCGCCCAGCTCTATCCCGAAGCCGTCACGATTCCTGTCGATGTCCCTTCTCCGGAGACGCTCTACGCAAATCCGGACTCCGCTTACGCCGCTCTCGACAAGGCCGGCGAACTCTGGGCCCAGGCCTCGCTTTCGATTACTAGCCTCGGCGCCAACATGACGAGCGCCGTCCTGGCCTGGAGCGCCTCTCAGGGGCCGCGCAAGGTGCTGAACCGGCCGGACGTGGTCTTTTGCGTGATGCTGACGATGAATCGCCACGCGATGGCGGCCGGGCTCGAAGCCCTGTTCGACATCGGCGAAATCTTGCCGGAAGCCAAGCGCGTCGCCATCCTGAACGACGTCCACGCGGCCTTCATGGAAGGCGACCAATTCCTCGCGAAGCGGCTTGAGGAAGCGCGAGGCAACGGAACGCCGATCGAAGTCCTCCGCCTTCCCCGCTGCGCGGCGCCCGCTTGGGGTTACGCCCAGAATCTCGGAACGCTTGAGCAGATCGCCAATCTCGAGCCTGAGGCCTTGATCAAATTGGGCCTCCCGGAGGGGCCCGTCAGGCGATCTTTGCCGATTATCGCCGCGTGGATCTCGGACTCGTTGATTGGTCCGATGGGGACTCTCCTGCCCGCCGAGACCGCGTCGAAGAGGCAGAAAAGCAAATGAGCCCGTTCAAGGAGGCCAAGGAGCGCACCGCGCGCGAGCACGCCCAATGGTCGGCTGAGCAACGCGCGCTTTTGACTGGCGACCGCAAGGCGCTCGCGGCGGCGATCAAGACAGGCGCCGTCTTCAATTTGACGAAAGAAGATCGCGAAGCGCTGGTCGAACTCTTCGGCGAGGCGCCGCCGCGCGCCCGCAAAATTCAGGACCCGGAGGCGACGCAGCCTTTGCCGATCGCTGAGGCGTCCCTTTCCGCAGCCCCGCGCCAGTCGTGGCAAGAAGGCGAATTCGCTCACGCTCTGACCAGGGCGGCGCTCGCGTGGTTGGCCGTCATTTGCAGCGCGGTCATCCTGCTCAAAATTCTTGCGTGGGGGGAACTCTGATGATCGAACAACCTCGCGACGAACGAAGCCGCTCCCCCTACCCCGCCCTTGTCTTCGGGACGGCCGCCGCCGTGGCGGCGGGGAGCGTCGCCTGGGCGGGATTTTTCGGAGTGGGCGCCATTCCGGTCCCGGGTTGGGAAGGCGACCTCGTCCACACCATGCAACAATCGCTCGATGTCGTCGGCAAAGCCGCGCGAACCTGTTTCGACGCATTGCCCCCTGATATTTGGCGCCCTATGGGCGAGGCCTGCGCCCCTCGAACTCTTCTTTCCGACGCCACGATGCATCAGGTCGGCGGCCGCGCGCTTGCCGCTCTCGCCGCCGGCGTGGCGTTCGCTTGGCCGTTGTCTCAGTGGCGCTACGAGCGCACGCCGCGCCGCTTCAAAGCCGAATGGGTCAACTCAAAAATCGCAAAATGGTCCGAGGGCGCGGACGCCGTCCGCAACGCAAATCTGCATATGGCCGCTTCTGCCGCGCGCACCGGCCGCGGACTCGAGATCGCGCCGAAAGTGCCGCTCTCGTGCGAAAAAGAGGCGCGCGCATTCCTGATCGTGGGAGATCCCGGCGGCGGAAAAACCATCGCCTTTTGGACCTTCATCTGGCAGCTCCTGCGGCGCGGAAGCCGGCTGGTCGTCCACGACGTAAAAGGCGACATGGTAGAACGCTGGCCGGAACGGTTTCTCTTGCTGGCTCCTCACGATGCAAGGTCGCTCGCTTGGGACATCGGACGCGATCTCGTCGGCGAAATTCGCGTACGCGAATGGGCCGCAGCCCTGATCGTGAAAAGCGACCGCTCCCCGCAGTGGGGCTCGGGCGCCCGCGAGATCCTCGTCGGCCTCGTCCTGAGCCTTCAGCACGACTTCGGAACCAACTGGGGTTGGGGGCAACTCAAAGCGGCGCTCGACCTGCCGGACGCCGAACTGCGCGAGTTCGCGACACGCCATAACCCCGCTTCGGCGCGTTTCCTCGCTCTCGACGAAACCGGAAATTTCACTCTCAACGCCGGTTCATATGTCAGCACGGTGACGGCGCCGGCGAACGAAATCGTCGCGCCGCTCGCGCGCGCCTGGGGCGGACTGGCGCCCGAATTCAGGGTTTCGCTCCGCGCGTGGCTCGACGATCCCCAGCCTTCGTCTCCGACCCTTATCTTGCAGCGCGCCGCCGATCTGCCCGAAATCTCCAAGATTTGGATCGGCGCGGTGATCGACGTCATGACGAGCCACCTTCTGGCTTCCCGCCGCGACGCCAACCCCGCCGACGGTGTCGGCCCGCAACGCGACACGTGGTTCGTAATTGACGAATTTGGACAGTTAAATCTGAACCTGAAGCGGTTCATGCCTATCCTCGAGACGGGCCGATCGCTGCAGCTTCGCGCCATTTTTGGGCTTCAGAATTTTAGCCAGTTGGGTGACGGCGCCCCGTCGTCGGCGAATCTCGCCACTCAATTGCGCCAGCTCGCCGGCGTCTGGCTCGCCTTCCATCTGGACCCGGGCCCTGACGCCAAAATCGTCGCCGAAGAGCGCGTCACCAAAGGCAAGATCCGGGTCTGGGAAAACGACGACAAGACCGGCGAGAAAAAGCCGGCCTCCAAGGAGGTTCCGATCCTTGCGCAGGAGGATCTCGCGGAGCTGCGCATCACGCGCGATGGGCCCGAAGGCTATCTGTTGCTCGACAACACCGCCTTCCGACTGCAATGGCCGTTTCCCCAAACGCCGAAGCAACGCGAGGGGACGGTCAAGTCGGACCGTTTCTATGAGTGAGGCTGAACGACATGGACTTCGAACCGACGCCCGAGAAACTCTACGTCTGCGAGATTGATCCGACGTATGTCGACGTGCCCTTTCGCGCCTACCGCTTCTTCGACGAACCGAATGATCCCGGTCTCGCGGATCTGCGACAACCTGCCGTCGGACGCGAAGCTGGCTCTTTCCGCCATGCGCTGACGTTCGTCGATTGAGCACAGCCCTCCCCGCCCTTCTTGATCGAAAAGCCTCTTAAGGGGGTCATCGCAGAATCTTCTCGTCCTACCCGATTGATGCCTCGCGGCCGTCCCGTGGTTTTGGCGAGAATACGCTCTGGGTCATCGCGGAGGCCGGATGGAGCGTGACGACGGTCCTGCTCCCCTACGAGCCACTAGGGCCCTCCCCCGACGCGGGCGTCGTAGCGCCATTCTTACCCTGGCGGCGATTTCAACGCGAGACGGCGCCGCAGACGCCGGCATCAGGCGGTAGTCCCGAAGGCGGCGCTTCCGGACATCGCAAACGCAGCTCCCCTGCCCGGCTGTCGGACGATACGATTTGTCCGCAGGCCCCACAGGCTCTTTTCGAGGAACAGCTCGCCGCGCTCGCATTTGCGCACCATGCCGGCAAAATAGCCGCCGGCGGAGCGCTTGAAGTGCCCCTCATCCTTCGTCGAAACGATCGCCAGAGCGAGAGTCGCGGCGTCGCGGCCCATCGCCCCGCACGCCTCCGCCCAAAGCGACGACGATATGCCCAGCTCGTGCCGCAGTGGGCCGCCAGCCGCATCGACGACATCCCGCCACATCGGCCGCGGCGTCGCGACGTACTGGCCCAGCCGCGGCGCAAGTTGTAACAACTCCTCTGGGGAGAGCTTGAGTTCTCGTTTCGGTTCCTTGCGCTCTGTCCGTGGTTCGGTCAGATCGTCGTCGGAATCGGACCCCTCTCCTGCCCTACTGTTCTCGGCAGCAATTACTGTATCTGTTAGATTCGAAGATAGGTTTGTAGATGTAGTGTGGGGGTCGCAAACGAGCCCCACGGGGTTTATATCCACAGGCTTGGATGCTTCCCTAACCCATTGCTCCGCCTGCTTCTGACGGCTCTCAAGGAAGCTTGCAATCACGGCTAGGTCGTCGGAGCGGTACGCGCGACGCGCGCTGGCGATCAGATCGGCCGTCTCCGACACAAGACGCGACCAGCCGGCGGGCTGGGGCACGTTGAGGCCCTCCAACATCTCGCCTGCCTGGCGGATGCCCCGGCGCGCGATCGTGATCCGCTTGCGGCAATCCTTGCTTCGATTGCGTTCGGTCCTGGCGGCCGCCGCGATCCGCACAAATTCCTCGTAGCGCTGCGCGATCGGCGTCAGATCGAAGCCGTAGGCCTCGATGATGCGTTTATCGGGTCCACGGCGGCCGTAGCGCTTGCCCTGCTCATTGTCGCGGATGACGAAGATGCCTGCTTCGAACAGCGCCCGGTTGAGCGCCTTGACCCTCGCGGCCGACAGGCCAAGAAACTCCTGCTGAAGGCGCGCCGAAGGCCACGCAATCGGGCGTGAGCCCTTTTCCCAATCATGCGCCATTGTCTGCCGCACAAGCCACGACACGAGCTTGAAGGCGTGCGCCGGCAGGCCGAGATAAGGCTCGGCCTCCTGAAAGGCGGCGAGATACGTTAGCGGTTTGGCGGTGCCGGGCGCCATGCCGTCGAATTGATCGGCCTGGTCGCGCACCGCGAGCATAACGAGACTCATGCGCCGCGCGCCGGTTGGCGGGGCGGACGTTTGTGTGTTCAAGGACATAGGTTCTCCGTTCGGGGTTAAGCCGACCGAAGGTTTGGGACGATTTCGGCAAAGCATCGCCGTAGCCAAAGATAAGGCTTGCAACGATTCAATTGTTCGGGGTAATATTTGTTTTGCGAGAACTGATATTCCCCCGGCTTGCCGGGACACCGGCCCGACCTTCTAGGTCGGGTTTTGTGTTTCTAGGGTTCGCTTTCTCCACATTGTTGATAAGTTCGCACTTCGCGCAGCACCGCGGTGCGTGACCGTTGAGCCTGCCTGGACGTCTCTGATTCGTCGAGAGATTCGCCGCGTACAGGCAATAAAGTCCCGTGGCGCCGGACGCGCATCGAAGCGGAAGTTTGATGCATCACCCTGCCCCGTTTGGGGCAAAGAAAGCGGACCGCCCGAGGGCGCGTCTCTCGCTGAACACTTGACCGCGATCGGCGGAAGTGATTCTCTATCCGTTGCCAGACGAAACAGAGAAGGCTTCCGGGCGGAGACGTTTCGGGGGCCTTTTCTTTGCCTTGATCCTTTCCTCTTCAGTTGATCGGAATCACTTGTTCGCGCGGCGCTTGAACGCCGCGTAGATTTCGGGAAGCTGCTCGACCAAATACGCGCCGAATTCGCCGGCGGCCTTCTTGTCGATCGCTAATGTCAGATTGCGCTCGTCTTCCTTGATGTGAGCGACGCGCGTTCCGTCTTCAGCCTTCCACACGGCCGGACGCGGCGTCTTGGCCGGCTTCGGCGCGGCGACGTTCGTGATCGCGTTGAAACGCTCGTCCGAATCTTTGCGCGCGAAACCGTCGCTTTCGATCAGGCGGCGCGCCGCGGCGACTGCCGTCGCGTTCTCCAGCCGCGTGGCGAGTTCGATCCAACGATCGCGCCCTGCCCTCGGCGCCGAGCCGATGGCCTCGATGATGTCGCGCGGGATTTTGACGGCGCTTGAGATCAGCCGCGACAATCCTGTCTTGTCGACCGACAGCGCGGCCATAATCGTTTCGCGGTCGAAACCACCCTCCTCCAGCCTCGCCGCGAAGAGCGCCTTCTCGATGAATGAGAGATCGGTGCGCGCGCTGTTTTCCTGCCCCTGCGCGACGACGAGCTGCTGATCCGTGAGCGGCTTGACAACGGCGCGCACGCGTCGGCCAAGCTCGGCGACTGCCCTCAGTCGCCGGCGGCCATAGGCGATCTGATACCGGCCTTCCGTGATGGGATGCGGTCTCACCAACACAGGCACTTGCTGGCCATGCTCCCGGATCGAGTCGACGAGAGCGCGATGGCTCTCAGGCGTGCTCTCAAGACGGTCGGCGATGAACGAAGCCTCGATGAGTTCCGGGGCAATATCGACGATGGACTGCGCTTTGAGCTGCTCGATCGAACGCGTCACGGCGCCGATCGCGCCGCGGGTGCCCATCACGCCGAGGTGCGGCGCCGGCGTCTTTTCGCCTTCAGGCGTCGCTTGCTCGGCTGAGTTGCCGTCCGGAAACTCGTTGCCCAGGAGGCCTGTAAGGAGGTTTTTTCGCGCCATTATGCCCTGCCCCAGGCTGACCTGATCAGCTGTTCGATTTCTCCGTTGACGTTATCCAGCGCCTCAAGAGCGCGTTCGTAAGTGGCGCGGTTGAACTGGTCCTTGGTCACTTCGTAGAGCGACTGTTTGGTGATCCCAGCGTCCGAAATGGCGGTGCTTTTGACCATCGGAAAATTGAGGACGTGGTCGCCGAACATGGACCGCATGAAGGAAACCATCTGGTTCTGCGGCCCGTCGCCCGGCTCGTAGCGGGTGATGAGATAGCGCATCCAGTCGTAGCCCATGTTGCCGCCAGCGTTGGCGACGACGCGGAGCAAGTCCGACGTCATGATGAGAAACTGGCACATCGACATAACGTCGAGCATCTGCGGATGGACGGTAACGAGAACGGCCGTCGCCGAGCACATTGCCGACATGGTGAGAAAGCCGAGCTGCGGCGGGCAATCGACCACGACGACGTCGTAGTTGTCGGCGACCGAGGCCAGCGCGGCGTCCATGCGCGTGAAAAACATGTCGCGCGGCTGGCCGACCCCCATCAAGGCCTTGGGCGTCTCGTGCTCGAATTCCATGAGTTCGAGGTTGGCCGGCACGATATCGAGGTTGGCGAAATAGGTTTTGCGGATGATGTCCTTGAGGTCGCGGCGCTGGTCGTCGTAGCGGATCGCGCCATAAAGGGTCTCGTTCTCGCCGACGTCGAATTCGGGCTGGTAGCCGTGCAAGGCGGACAAACTCGCCTGGGGATCGAGATCGATTGCAAGCACCCGGTAGCCGCGCAACGCCAGATATTGGGCAAGGTGCGCCGCCGTGGTGGTCTTGCCGCTGCCGCCCTTGAAATTGACGACGGTGATGACCTGGAGATGCTCGGAAGCGCTGCGCCAGGGCAGATATTTGCGTTCGCCCTTGCTGTTGGCGTCGAGGTACGCCCGCAACGCCTGAATGTCCTGGATTGTGTAGGAGCGGCGCCCGCCCGGTCCGGTGTCGACAGCCGGCCCTTTACCTTCAAGAGAAAGACGCCGAAGATACCCGTCGTTGATTCCGACGAGCTTGGCGGTCTCGGTCGAGGAAAACTTGCGCAGCGTCTTCTTGGCCGACGGGGGGAACAATTGAAGGCGATGCGCCTGCAACCGGGCGGACAATTTCCGCGCGTGCGCCCCCACCAATTCGTGGATCGCGTTTGGGGCCGGGGCGGCGGGAGCGTTCATTTGCACGGTGATTCGTTATGTACACGGAATAAAGAAAAGAACTGGCTTTCGTCCGTGTCAATGTCGCCCGATTCGGGGTGCCAAGCAAGACATTTTGAGTTAACGAAAGGTTAATGACGCCCACGCTTCCAGCAGCTTCCGATCCGAAAGTTGTCGGCCGGCAACTTTCGACTTCCGCGCAAGAGGCCAGGGGAGGGCAGGGCTAAGCGCCCCAGTGTTTCGCGCCGCTTACGGAACGACAATCGTCGTCCTCGTGAGAGCCTGCACGGGGTACAAAAGAATGATGACATTGTGCGTCGTGTCGAACGCTTCGGCCAAACATTCGTGCCGGAGACCGTTGCGGTCTGTGAGGACGACCGTTGTCGGGCGGCTCATCTTCCGACCGATTGGGACGACACACCCAAGCGGATGGTCAGGGGTAATAACGGTGTCGCTCGGGCGACCAAATTGAAGCCTGAAACTGGGCGAGAGTTCGATTCGCCGAACGGCGGCGCGAAAACCAAGACCTTCGGCGAATTCGGCTGGCTCAAGAACGTAGATCGCGCACGCGCGCGTGTTGGTCCGGGCGAACTCGCGGGACGACGCATAGACCGAGGCTCCGAATTTGCTTGCGAGTTTGATTGGGGTCTTGATTCCGAAAGCGCAATCCGCGGCCAACTTGGCGTAGCCGCCTCCCTGAAAAAGGGCAAAGCGCGCGAAATTGTTCGCTTCTCTCTCGAACAGCTCCGACACTTCCGGATCGAGCGTTTTTTCGCAGTCCTGAAAAATCCTGAAAAGCTTGCGGTGCGTCGGCAATTCATGGTGGGCGGTTTCGTGAAGCTTGAGGAAATTCTGCTTCGATTGCCCGACGGTATTGTCGATATGGATGATGTGGTCCCCGGAGTCGCAAATGCCGAAGACTTTTGAGATCGCTGATTTGATATGGCCCGCGGCCGACGCGCCCTTTTGTCGAATGTAGGCCAGGATTTGACGAGGATCGAAAGCGCTATAGGTGGCAACTGTCAGGTTCGCTGCCTTAAGGATATCTTCCGTCGGGGTCGGGAAGCGATCCCACGCCGCCGCCAAGTCAAGGAGTTTTCGGGCGCGGCTCTCCACGGCACGGAGCTGGGCAACGTCGAGACTGCTGTCATCCGACTTTGTCATTATGAGTTCTCCTCTGCCGGATGAACTTCAAATAATCAATCATTTCTGCTTCTTCGTCCGGCGTAAGGTTGAACTCAGAAAACGTGGCTATTCGACCGTGCCTCGTGCTATCATTTGTTCGTTTCGACGAGCTGATGTAACCTGCTAGTTCCATTAGGCGGTCGTATTCGGCTCCGTATAGTGCTGCGAGTGTATACAAGATATTTGGCGATGGTTTGCTGATCTTGTCGTTCTCCAGTTGGCTCAGATAAGCGTTGGAAACTTCGCGTTCGGTGGCTTCCTCAACCTGCCGAAGGGTAAAGCCGCTATTTGCGCGAAGTGCCCCAAGATATTTGCCCAATGTCATATCGGTCTGGGTCTTCGTTGCGCGCCGCATGGTGTGATCCTCCGCTGCAAACCTCACATTTTGGAGGGATTCTGGGCTCATCCGCTCGATAGGTCAAGCACGCATACTATTTGCTTGACCGATTTTGCACGCTTGGTTTATGATGCGGCAACGCCGGGCGGATTGGCTGCTTGGCGCCGGCGATGACGAAAGGATACGCCCATGGCGACGTTTATTACCCGCGTCGAACTGCACGATGCGACCTACAACAGCTATGTTCAATTGCACGGTTTCATGGTGCAGGAGGGCTACGCCAACTCGATCCGCGGCGGCGACGGCGTCGCGTATCACCTGCCCCCCGCCGAATACCACTTGACGGCGAACTGCACGATCGAAGAGGCACGCGCGAAGGCCGCCCGTGCGGCCCGGAAAACGCAAAAGGGTTATGCGATTCTCACGTCCGAATACAGTCGGGCGGCGTGGATCGGCCTCAACGCGATTCCCGCGAGCGCCCGCGCCTAGGCGGGGATTCTACCGCCAGCGCTTAAAGCGCAAGGGTCGGTCACGTCCCCTGCGAGCCCGCGAGAAACGCCGCCGCCTGTGACGACCTCGACACTGCGCTGAAGATCGCTTTTTTTGTCGGCCTTCAACACGGCAAGCCATGTCGCGAGATATTGCGTGTGATCCGCGCGCGGCTCGTCGGTGATTCGAAGATCGGCGCAGAGGTCGCGGCTCCGAGTTCCGCGACAAGCTCCTCGATCGCATAGGCCTGGTCGCCGAACCATTTGCCAAGTTGCCGCCCAAAGCGCCACGACGTTGACGCCGCGATAACGCTTCCTCGACGCGACGTTGACCGGGCGCACGATGCCGCCGCCGGCGCAATGCCAGGGCAGGCGGAACTCTCCGGCGCCGCGCTCAATCGCCGCCACGATTTGGTCGGTGATGTGCTGATGGATGTCGAAGCGCTGTTTCTTGCTCATCGCTCAACCCTCCGCGTCCAGAAGGGTGAACAACGACGGCTCCAGATAGCGCCGCGCGGCGGTGCGCTCGCACGCCGGGCGCGTATCGTCCCTCAATTCGAACAGGGCTGGCTGCACGGCCTTCGCCGCCGCCTTGAGCTGCTCGCGGCGCCGTTGGACAAGCTCGCGCCACACGAGGCGCTTGCCGTCGATTTCGATGAATGCGGGATAGGTCATGGCCTCTTCTCCTTGGGGCTGGGTTTTCAGCGCTGCTGAAACCCTGCCCGTCGGCGAGACCGGGGGTAGCAAGGGGATGGGCGCGGCCGGGGAGGGGGATCACCCGCCCGAAGGGCCGCGAAACGGGTCTGCACAAGCCCCGCGAAAGCGGGGGGCGGAAGACCGGGGATACCGCGGCCGCGGCGGGCCTCTTGGCCCGCTTCACCCTTCCCCGCGCGAGGGGCGGCGCCCCATAGGCTTACCGGCCGCGTCTGCGGCCTAATGACGCACGCCAGGGATGGAAGCCGGATGGCCGAAACCGCCTTCGGGTTCGGTTCACGACAGCCCGGCCGCGCGCCTTCGCGCGAGGACGCCGATCTTGACAGCGGTCGCTATTGTTCCCTTTATGTTCCTATGCCGATCGAGACCCTGAAAGACGCTTTGTCGGCCGGCTGGCGGGTGCATGCGCGCTGCATCGGCGGCCAGGTGGACAACACGCGCGCTCGACGGCGAAGTGCCGCGATCGCGCCGAGCTGGACGTCAAGACGCTGGTGTGGACGCGCGGGCGCAGGGGTCGCGAGCGGTGCCTCCTTGTCGCGAAGACCGGCGCATGCTCTAAAATAATAGAATGTCGAAACCGATCGAACAGACTGTCGAAGGTGGCGAGCCGCCCAGCATCGATGCGTTGGTCGCCGACATCCTTTCGAAGAAGCTTTCAACTTTCGATCTGCTACGCTCTGCGCCAAGCGGCGACTATTGGGCGTTTGTGCAGCGGATGCGCCTGCTCCTGGTCCTCTACCGCGACCCGCGCGTTCTGAAGCATCTTCAGGAAGATATGCGCCAGAAAATGCTTGAGGCCGGTGTCGACCCTGACGATGGCTCCATCGCCAAGGAGCTTGCGCGCAAGGACGGCAGCCGCCGGTTCCGAAAGCTTGTCGAGGATCGGGCTCAAGCTTTCAGCGCGAGGTCCTCGCTGCTGTCCGGCGCGACCTTTGAGGCATGTCTCGATCAGTACAAAGCCCTCCTGGGCCATGTCGAAAAGCGGTGGGCCGACGCATGCCACCTTTACACGCTTGGCAGTTTTCCGCTCGCCGCCTTTGTTTCCATCCTTGTCATCGAGGAGGTCGGCAAACTCGCGAGTCTCGCACAAGACCTCCTCCTCTATGATGTGCCGCGTGCCGCCAGCGGGGATGGCGCAGTGGAGCGGAGTCACCGGCGAAAGCACTTCATCGGTGTGGTTTCCGGAGCCCTCATCAACGCTCGGCTGGACCGCGTATTGGGCAAGGACGTGATACGGAAATTGCTGCACGAGGCCGAAAGCGATGACCTCGAAAAAACCCGGCAGAGCTGCCTGTATATCGACATCCAAGACGGTCGGGCGGTAACCCCCGGCGAACGCATTGATGCCGAACGCGCCCAGGTGCTCACGGTGCTCGCGGGTGAGTTGATGGCGGAGGTGTTGGGCTACTTCCCGTGGGAGTTCGAACGCATGCTCGACAACGTGATCGCCTTCGAGCGGGCGATTGGCATGCCTGAAAAAAAGATCGATCGCCGATACGCCGGATCGCCGGGAAGAGAGAATGCTCGCCAGGCCGCCAGCCTGCCGGACGGGACCGCCTAGCGGCCTCCCTCGGTGGGCGGTTCGCGGCTGACGATTTCGGCACTGTTGAGGGGCAGTTACCACGGCCGCGGCGGGCCGGTTGGCCCGCTTCACTGTGTTTCGGTTCCGAACATTGACCCGCCGCAATTCTGTATGCTGCGGATGAAATTTGTCGTGCCGCAACCGCGAAAAATTCCCTTGATTTGGCTTTAAAGCGCTGTCATTAATTGCTACTACTTATTGCGGAATGCTACTTTTAGCGGTGGAAACATGTCCAGGCATTTTGCTCTTTCATCTGCCATTATCGGTGCGGCGTTTCTCTCGAACACAGCTGCCACCGCCCAAACCGCTAACACAATACCACCCGTCTATTCATGGATGCTGCCCAAGACCGTTCTCGATGTCTCCATTGTCTACACCTACGCCGAATGCAAGGTGGGAACCGACGGCAAGGCGCGCTACAAATTCAACGTGGTTCCCACAGTAACATCGCGCTCTGCACCCGATAAGATTCCGGGCTGGCGGACCGTAGATACCAATGATCTCGTCTCTTTCTGGAGCGACCAGAACATCACCATCGGCACCTACAGCGGCACGCACATTCTAAGCTCGGTGGCCGCCAATCCCATCAGTCAGATCGGAACCATCGTCGGCAATGTCCTCACCGGCACCGTGAAGGTCGCAGCGCTCTCACTCAAGGTGGCAGCGCCTACAACCCTAGGTGAAAAGCTTCCAGGGCAGGAGAGCGATTGCGCCGATGTGGACGATCCGGGGAGTGCGATCAAGGGCTACAAGAAGGCGATCCTGACGGAGGAGACTAACCTTGCCAACGGGAAGAACACCGACACGCCGCAGAATGTGATGGCCAAGGTCCAGGCACTGCAAAATTTGATGGCGGACGCGCAATCCAAGTTGACCTTGACGATCAAGGCCACGATTGATCCCGGCTACGTCGCGCCCGACAAGATACAGGTTGATCCGGATGAGCCGGCTCCCGAGCAGAACTCTACCCCGGCTCCCATTGCCACGACTGGCTTAATTGCTTCCCTCAAACCGTCCGACGGCCAGTTAAAAAAACTGTTTACGTTGTTAAACCAAGCTGACATAGCAACTCTCAGAAGCAATCTGACGGTGAACATCTATCTGGATTTCGCCCATGCTTCACCCAAGCTGTCGCCGGAGGGAGGCGGCTATGCGCAAACGCACGTGGTCAATCACGATAACTCGGTCAGCTATCGCGAACCAGCGTACATTCCTGTGCTAGTGTGGCGGGGCGACAAGAACGCCCCTAAGCCCGCAGACGACCAGCAGCTCAAGGCTGTGCAACTGTTGCCGACCCAGAACGTAGCGTTTGCTCAGTATGGAGAGGAGAAGATGGTCCCTTACAAGGCGGACGCTTTCAAGAACAACAGCTGGTCGATTAGTTTTGCCGACAGCGGCGAGATCACTAGCGCCAGCTTCGCCAGCAAATCCTGGGGAGCGAACGTCACAAGCCTGTTCAGTTCGGCAGCCTCAGCTGCAAACGCGATTGGCAGCGAACAACGGGCTGCTTCCCTAGCAGAAAGTCCCAGCACCCAGGCAGCCGCCTTGCAAGGCCAGGCCGACCTCATCTATCAGACGCAGCGGCTGGCCCTTTGCCAAGCCGATGCGGCCAGTTGCCCCAGCAAGTGAAGCGAACGCGAGCAGCAGGTAAATTTTGGGCTCACGCTCTACGACGTACGCCACCCGGTGACGGTGATCCATCGCGCCTGCGGGTTCGACGAGAGGACCGTCGCCGGTGCCCATCTCGGGCGCGTCGCTCTTGCTCACAGGGCAGGGGATTGCGTCAGAGATGGAAGCCGCACGGCCGAGACCGCGCGCGGGTTCGGTTCACGACAGCCCGGCCGCGCCCCATCGCGCGAGGACGCCGATCTTGACATCGGTCGCTATTGTTCCCTTTATGTTCTCATGCCGATCGAGACCCTGAAAGACGCCTTGTCGGCCGGCTGGCGCGTGCATGCGCGCTGCATCGACGGCCAAGTCGACAACACGGTAAGCGCTGTTTTCAGGCCACGTCTCTGAGCGGTTCAGGTTGCGCGTAGGCCCAGGGCAGGAGGTCATCGATTTGGCTGTTGAGATGGCCGCTGACGATCTTGGCGAGCGTGTCGGCGAGATAGGCTTGCGGATCGAAGCCGCAAAGCTTGCAGCTCTCGATGAGCGAGGCGACGACCGCCCAGTTTTCGCCGCCGCCGTCGGAACCGGCGAAGAGCGCATTCTTGCGATTGAGGGCGATCGGGCGAATGGAACGCTCGACGACATTGGAGTCGATCTCGATGCGGCCGTCGTCGATGAATCGCGCGAGGCCTTCCCAGCGCGAGAGCGCGTAGCGGATCGCCTCGGCGAGCTTGGTCTTCTGGCTGATCAGCGCCAGCTTTTCGCGCAGCCACGGTTCGAGATCGGCGAGTAGCGGACGGCTTCTGTCTTGGCGGGCGGCGCGCCGTTCCTCGGCGCTACGGCCGCGGATTTCTTTTTCGATCGCATAGAGCGCGCCGATGCGTTCGAGCGCCTCGGCGGCGATTGGCGCGGGGCCGCCGACGGCGAGATCGTAGAAACGGCGGCGCACATGCGACCAGCAGAAAGCGAGTCTCACGTCGCCCTTTTCGGCAAGGGCGCGATATCCAGCGTAACCGTCGACCTGGAGAACGCCCGTGAAGCCGGCCAGATGTGCGATCGGCTGTTCGGCCTTCCTGTTCGGCGCGTAGACGTAGGCGACCGCCGGCGGGTCCGATCCGCCCCAGGGGCGATCGTCTCTCGCATAGGCCCAGAGCTGGCCGGTCTTGGTGCGCCCGCGCCCCGGATCGAGCACCGGCGCCGTCGTCTCGTCGGCGAAGAGCTTCGTTGAGGAGCGCAGATACGCGAGAATGCGCTCATGCACGGGTCGCAGATGCCAAGCGGCGCGGCCGACCCAGTCGGCCAGCGTCGAGCGATCGAGGGCGACGCCCTGCCGCTGGTAGATTTGCGCCTGACGATAGAGCGGCAGGTGGTCGGCGTATTTGGAAACCAGCACGTGCGCCACCGTCGCTTCGGTCGGCAGGCCGCCCTCGATCAGCCGCGCCGGCGCGGGCGATTGGACGACGACGTCCTCGCAAGCGCGGCAGGCGTATTTGGGACGACGCACGACCAGCACCCGGAACTGCGCCGGCACGACGTCGAGCCGCTCGCTCACGTCCTCGCCGATGCGATGAAGCTGGCCCTTGCAACACGGGCACGTCTTGTCCTGGATGTCGACGATCGTTTCGATGCGCGGCAGGTGCGGCGGCAACGCGCCGCGGTTCGTGCGCCGCTTCTTTGCCGCGACCGCACGGGCGGCCGCGGATTTGTCCTCAACTTCAGCCGCCGCGCCCGCCTCGGTCTGTTCGGCCTCCTCGAGCGCGAGCAGCATCTGCTCTTCGGGCAGCGTTTCGGCGCGGCGACCGAAGCGATGGCGTTGCAACTCCTTGATGATTTGGACGAGGCGCTCGGAGCGAACGCGCTCGGCGATCAGCATCGCTTTAAGCGTTTCAGGATCGTCGGGGAGCGTGTCGACCGCCTGCGGCATAGATCGAAGAGACCATATTTTCTGCCGCTTTGCGATGATTTTCCACGACCTGATTCAACGTGTCGCAGGTCATCCAGCCGATGTCGGCGCCGCCGTGTCCTTCGCCGCGCGGACGCGGCGCCAATCGAGCCCTTCGAGCAACGCCGCGAGCTGCGCCGCCGACAAGCGCATCACGCCGTCCTCGATCTTCGGCCAGCGGAACTCGCCGTCCTCGAGCCGCTTGGCGAACAGGCACACGCCGGTTCCGTCCCAAAACACCATCTTCACTCTGTCGGCGCGTTTGGCGCGAAAGACGTAAATCGCGCCGCTGAACGGATCGGCCTGCATGATCTCGCGCACTAGCGCCGCCAGCCCCTCCGCGCCTTTGCGGAAGTCGACCGGCTTCGTCGCCACCATCACGCGCACCGCGCCAGTCGGGCCGATCACTTGCGGCCTTTCAGCGCGCCGACGATCGCCGTCACCATCGTCGTTTCCGCGCCGCGCCAAATCCAGACGCTCGACCCGTCGATATCCAGTTCGATGATCGGCGGCCGCGCGGCCGTTGCTTTGCTCTCGGCCTGGGTCGCGGGCGTCGCAGGGGCGCTGGGCGCTTCGACGATCGCCGGCACGAAACGCGGCGCGCTGGCCTCGTCCCCCGCTTTGCGCCGCGCCTCGCGACGCCACGTGAACAATTGCTGCGGCGTCAGGCCGTGGCGGCGCGCCACATGGGAAGCCCGAGCCCCATCCTCGAAACTCTCAGCGACGATCGCAGCCTTCTCTTGCTCCGTCCAACTGCGGCGTCGTCCCGCGCCAGTGAAAATCTCAACCCGTCGCGCCGGAGCCGCTTCGCCCTCCGACACGTGCTTATGCTCTGAAATCGACATGTGTCGGAGCCCCTCAACGCTCCGAATATCGCCGTCCAGGATTCCTCGGAAAAGGTGGGGCCAAGACAGCGCTTACACAACACGCGCTCGACGGCCAAGTGCCGCTATCGCGCCGAGCTGGACGTCGAGACAGCCTGGTGCCGCGGCTCGGAAGGGCAGGGCGATGGCCGGAACCCCCGGCGGTCGTCGCACGGCGATCGGCGCGGGCAGGATTGTCAGACCCAGGCCGGCGGCCTGACTAAATCCGGCTGGCCTGGGCTGGGCAGGGGATCAGCAAACTGACAAGCGGCGAGGTCACTGACACTCAGGCGGCGAATGAAGGTGGAGGCGCGCGACAATTCAGGGTTCGGGTTCGACACAGGCGAGAGAAGGCCGACCGGCTTGCGCAACACCTGCGTGACTATCCGGATCGGCTCAACCAAATCGCTGTCGTTCGACAGCACCGCGGCCACATCGAAATTGCCCTGAAACGCGTCAAGGAGTAAGTGGCAGGCCAGATTGACGTCGCTGCCCTTTTCCTCGACCTTCAAGACCTTCACGACATCTGGCCACGGCTGAGGCAGGTTAACGGGCGGTCGAAATTCCGGCGGGTGCACGAGCCCGGCAAACTTCTCCGAGCTGAGAAACATGCCCATATGAACGGAGATTTCCGGGACAGTTGCCAGGGCGTCGAGGTAGATTTGCTGCCGACCGGGCCCGTGCGGACTGAGACGACCCGAGACGCGGGCCGTGTAATATCTGACGGCGACGATCTGATTCGTGGGTTTGAGGACGTGCTCGGCCAGCGCTTTGATATTAAGCCACTTCAACGCTGGGCGCTTTTGCAGCAGCCGAAAATACAGGTTAAACCCGTCTATATAGACAATTGTGCGCATGAAACTGCATAGTACAAAAAGCAAAGGCTGCGTCGGATTCCTCCTTCGCAGCCCTTGAGCCTACAGCACGCTGCAGGCGGGTAAGGTCAAAATCTAATACGTTCCGTGGGAGTTTTCAACAAAAAAGCTGACTTGGCGTCCCGTTTCGAAACGGCAGGGCGGGGCGGTTCCGACCGCTAGAGCAACGATTTTCGCGTAGCCTCTTGCTTTACGCATAAATTTGTGGTCTTATTCCACTTATACGCAACTGATTGGCTTGCCCCATGACTGACTCGATCAAACACCGTCTTCGCCTCGCGCTGCACAAGGACCTATTTCTCGACCTGGAAGACCGGGTCAAAGCCGAGGCTGTCAAAGCGTTTGAGATGATCCGCGACCACTCAGGGCTCGACAAGAAGCGCGCCCGCGAGGCTGAAGGGCAAGCGCGGTTTCGGATGATGGAGCAAGGATTCGAAGAAGTCTGTGCCTTGCACGGCGGCCACCTGCTTGAAGGATCTCTAATTCCGCGCACCGAGCTGAAAGTGTTTCAACCGTTTATGCGTTTCGAGGTCGATAGCAAGGGGATCATTCTCGGCCTCGCGGCCATGCCGGAACCGAGGGCGATTCCCGGCAAAAACAAGTCTCGGCTTGCTGGTGTGACCCTGAATTACGATCTTTCGCCGCATCTCGATCTGGACGGCAAGGGGCCGAAGGTCGGGGACGTTTTCGCGTTGTTGCTCGTATCCCGTCATCGAGAGAAGGCGGGGCAAATCGACGAAATCGCTGTCGGGGTCATCGACTCCAACTACGAGAGCTACTTGTTTTACGAGTCGCTCAACAAATTCCTGAGCGGCCATGGTGACGCCCCCGTCACGAGCCCGACTCCCTCGGCGCCTTCGACGGCCTTGCAGCCTTCTCCCACGGTCTCGCTAAAAAAAGTCGTGACTCCGTTCGTTCCGCCCGAAGCTCCGGGCCGCGAAGACGAGGGCGGCACGGGAAGAGAGTGACCATGCTCTCGCAGTACAGCGTAAAATAGCAGGTAGGGTGAAACGAATGCGCGTGGGAACGCCTGGATTCGTGCCGGCACGACTGACAGAGGCGCGCGCCGCCCGTCGACTTGCGAGCATGTCCGCTCTGGCTCGGCTTTTGAGCGTGAGCGCGAGCACCGTCACGCGATGGGAAGACGGCTCCAGCGCGCCGGATGCAGACGCGCTGACGGCTCTGACGAACGCGCTGCGCGTGCGCCGCGAATTTTTCTTGCGCCCTGTGTTCGACAGCCCACGGCCTGTGTTTTATCGCTCTTTGGCGAGCACGCTGGTCCGAGACATCGATTATCAGCACGCTCAGATGCACTGGATGCAAGAAATCAGCTCGGTGTTGCAGCACTACGTCGATTTCCCCGTGATCGACTTTCCGGACGTCCTCGGCGGCGCGAGCCATAAGCAGCTTCGCGACGAAGACATCGAACGCATCGCGCTCGATCTGCGGCGGCATTGGCGCATTGGCGAGGGACCTTGCACCGATATGGTGGCTCTCCTCGAGCGCGTCGGCGTCGTGGTCAGCACGATCGAGATGGGGACGGCCAAGCTAGATGGGCTGTGCAGTTGGTCGGCTTCCGAGAACCGTCCGCATATCCTCCTGGCGACTGACAAAATGTCCTTCCCGCGTCGGCAGATGGATGCGGCGCACGAGATGGCCCACGCCGTTTTGCACGGAGACGTATCGGAAGACGAACTCAAAAAGGACCTCAAGGCGATTGAAGCCCAAGCGTTCCGGCTGGCGAGCGCGTTCCTTTTGCCTTCGACGACCTACCCGCACGAAGTGCGTCATCCATCTTTAGCTGCACTTCTGTCGCTGAAGGAACGCTGGCGCGTGTCGATCAAGGCCCAAATTAAGCGGCTCGTCGATCTGGAAATCATTCCTCCGGAGCACGCGACGGACCTTTACAAACTCTACTCCGCAAAGGGCTGGTCGCGCGAAGAACCGCTCGATCGGGAGTGGAAGGTTTCGGAACCCCGCATGATGTCGGACGCGATGAACCTGATTGTCGAATCCGGCATCCGCACGAAGGCTGATCTGCTCGCCGTCGAATTTACGATGTCGCCGGGCGATGTCGAGAATCTAGCAAGCCTCCCGCCAGGCTGGTTCTCGTCTCGGACGGGTGAAGTGGTGCAGCTGAAGCGGGATACACAACGGATCAGCGCAGGCCATGAAACACCGGGGGTGGTCGTACCGTTGTTCCGAAACTGATGACGGTTATATTTCCTCGGCCGCCTCGCCGTTGAGCTTCGGGTAATGCCTCCTATACCAAGTGGACAGCTCGGCCCGTTCAACGGGGGTAAGCGCATACAGGTCAGCGATCACCTGATCCAATTCCGCAAGCTTCGGTCGGTAGTCGAACCCGGTATCGATCTTCTGGTGCGCGATGATATCGTCTACCACCGCGACGATCGCGGCGCATTGGGCTGGGTCCGGCAATACGATCGGAAGCTCGCTGACCTGCGCGTCCACGCCATGGTTGATGAACGCCTTGGCGAAGTACCGGAGCAATGTCGACGACAAGATACCGAGCAAGACTTTGTGGTCGAGCACATCGCAAAAAATATTGGAACTTTTCTGGTCGAATACGCTGCCATGCGAGAGGCGGAACGTGGGGCAATAAATGCCCGTCGTTGAAAAGCTGATTCCTCTCTTGAAATAATACTGGGCGTTCTGGAATCGCGCCCCCTTCATTTTTTTCATCGCGGAAATCGCCTGCTCCGACCAGTCGACATAAAAATCGACCGGTCTCCAGAACATCGCGAGCAAGCCGCCTTCGATGTCGGACGCCGCAGCCTTGTCGAGCGGAACGTAAAAAGGGTCGTTTGTGGGATCGTCGATCTCGAAGCCCGCGAGCTTCTGCGCCGGCGTCATTGCGGCAAGGGCCGTCTCGACCACGGTCTGGTGAGCCGGTACGTCCTTGTAACCGCCCTTCGTTGCGCCCCCCTTCACTCCGGGCGCGACACGGTAAAATCGTCCGTTGTCGCCCGATTGGAGGCCGATTTTCACTCCGGCTATGTCAGCCAGTTTGACTACGCGACGCGTCCGCACGAGCAAGTGGCGGACCGTCACTTTCGAACCGTCCGCGCGCGGTAATTCAACGGTGCCGGCCGTCGCCGGAATATCGCTCATAAACTCATATAGGCTCGCCAAACCTTCGAAGATTGGGCGTCTGGAATAGCGCTCGAGGAGACCCTGACGAACTGTGTACCGCTTCGTCATGGCTTCGTCAGAAAGCCATGGCTTTGCGGCCGTAAGGTCGTTCAGGATCGCGGCGTAAGCTGCCGTCAATTCCGCCTTGCGCGTTGTCGGGTGCAAGCGCCAGAGATCATAAAATTGATAGAAATTGCCCGCGCGTTGCTCAGTGTCCGAACAGCGTTCCAATTCAAGGACCGCGGGGAAAATATCGATGCCGGGGAATGTCGCGCGATGGAGTTTGACGACGCGGACGATCTTGCAGGTCGAAAGGATCAACTCGCGCAACGCCTGGTGGCTGGCGATCGTGAGAAATGACGAACTCACGATATAAATAAGCCGACGGCCCTCCGGAAGCCGGGCGATGGCATTCGCGATGAAGTAGCCGTAGGAGTCGGGGCTCTTGAGCGAATAAACGTCGTCGTAGTGCGCACCCTTGATGACGGACACGCCGTAGGGCGGATTGCCAATCATCAGGTCGGGCTGGCCGGCGCGGGCGCAACTCACTTTTCGACTGTGCGCGGTCGTCAGATCAGCGGTTTTCTCGATGTCGAAATAGAGGACCGGATCGATCGTGATCGGGTCCAGCGAATTTTGTGTGTCGATGGATCGATCGGCTAACCAGCGATGTCGGCTACGGCCTGCACCCTGGCCCGGTCGCACATTGTCCTTCAGTTGCTCTAGAAACGTGGACAACAAGGTGAGCTGGACGGCAAAAGGGTCGATGTCTCTCCCAAAAACATGCTCAAGCGCCTCGGTGTGCGCGTCCGAGGGATCGAAGGCTATCTTGGTCTTGTCCGCGTGAGCCTTCACCTCGGCGATGTAGCGGCGGTAAAGCTCGCGATAAAAATGCCCTGAACCGCAGGCGGGCTCGACGATCTTGCGGCCTCGGAACTGACCCAACGCATTGCGGCCGAGATCGACCATAAACAGCATAGTCTCGTGGGGCGTATAAACCGCGCCAAGGCTCGACCGAAGCTCGTCATCGATGAGTTTTTCGTAAATGTTGCCGATGACGTTGGTGCGTTCTGCGGTCGAGCCGTAAATGATAGCGGTGCGAATATCGATCTGAATCAGGTCCTGACGGATTGCCTGTAAGGTCGTGTCGCTGGGGAGGAAGCGATCATAGTGGTGCGCGCTGAAGAGCTGCCCGTACCGCTCCATATGGACGTTGAAGCCGTAGCGGAAAATGTCCTGCCATGAGACCTGGGCGAGGTCCTGCGCGAGGCGCTTGTAATACGTTCGCGACCGCACGAACAGGCGGAGAGACTGGCGGCGATCGGTCTTGCCGAGCGCGTTCAAGACCTTGAAGCCAAATAAGCCGCCGATCTGGTCGTAGTCGCGGTTCGGAAAGAGCGTGTGGATGATGCGGGGCGTATCTGGCCCGCGCGCTAAATCCTCGATGAGCTTGATGAAAAGAATTTTGATCGTGAAATGAAGCGCCACGGCCTGGATCGCGTGCCGAATTGCGGTTTCGCCCTTAGCTGCGGTGCCGATGAAGTTTTTCCGATCGTCGATGATCTGCTGAAGGTCGACCCCCAGCCCGTGTCGCGCAAGGTCGAGCTCCTCCGTCGCAGGGTCGATAAAGAGCGCGCAGATGTCGTTATAGGTCTGCTGTTTGAATTCTTTTAGATAGGCGAGGAGCTGCGTCTGGGTCAGAAGCTGCTTAACTTCGCCCGGATTCTGCAAGATGACCTTGGACCAATCAATCGCCGGAATTTGCGAATAGATCGGCTTGTGATCTGCCGGGTGGATCGTCGTCGTGAGCTGATAAAAAAGGTGCTCGCGTCCGTTGGAGACGACGACGAGCGGAACCGGTTTGTCGAAAAAACTCGACGTTGCGTATGACCGCGCCTGCGCGAAGTCGGCTTCGTCGAGGTCGTGGGCGTATTTTTTGGCCTCCAAAACGACATAGGGATAGCCTGCCGAAAGATACAGGCCATCGTAGCGGCCGGTCTTTCCCGCTTCGGTTTCAAGCGTGTGCTGGGCCTGATAGTCGAGGCTGTCGGCCTTCGGAAAGCCATGGGTTGTCGCGAGATACGGGAGTATCAATTTATCGGCGGTGTCTTGCTCGGAGTACGCTGCAAAGGTCGTTGTTATCATGGCCGGTTTTTTCATGCGCGCGTTGTGCTCCGAACGTTCGTTCTTATTGGTCTTTTCGGCGGTCTCGAAATCGTCGACGCGCTGACATTGTACCTGCGCTCGATGAAGCGCAGACGATTCACCGCCTTCGTGACGCTAATGGTCGCGAGGCTGAGGTCTCCGGTCAAGGAGAATGTGGCGTGGCAAGGATGCCACAATGGGCGGTGACCACATTTTGACGGTCTTGTTCCATAGTGCAACATAAAGGACGTTATGTTACTCTAAGAACCATGAAATCCGATCCTGAGCCGACCGACCTCGTCATTCTCGAACCCGGCGCTCCGCCGATCGCCGGCGACGCCTCGCGCCCCGTGCCGGCGATCGTCGCGGCGACCGGCGACAGGGCCACGCGCCGCTTCCTGGAATTCTTCGCCGTCACCATCGAGAACCCCAACACCCGCGAAGCGTACTACCGCGCCTGTCGGCGCTTCTTCGCCTGGTGCGACGCGCGCGGCCTCAAGGAGCTGGTCGACATCGAGCCGATGCACGTCGCGGCCTACATCAAATCGATGGGCGGCGCTTTCGAAAAGCCGAGCGTCAAGCAGCACCTCGCTGCGATCCGCATGTTGTTCGACTGGCTCGTCGTCGGCCAAGTCGTCGCCACGAATCCCGCCCATTCGGTGCGCGGGCCGAAGCATGTCGTCAAGCGCGGGAAGACGCCAGTCCTGACTGCCGATCAGGCGCGGGAGTTGCTCGACAGCATCGATGTCTCGACTGTCGTCGGCCTGCGCGACCGGGCGCTGATCGCCCTCATGGCTTACAGCTTCGCCCGCGTCAGCGCGGCCGTCGCCATGCGCGTCGAGGATTATTTCGCAACGGGGAAGCGCTGGTGGGTGCGCCTCCACGAAAAAGGCGGCAAGCGCCACGAAATGCCGGCACACCACAATTTGGAAGCCTATCTCGACGCCTACCTGCACGCGGCGGGCATCACGGACGCAAAGAAGACTCCGCTCTTCCGCTCTGCGAATTGGCACAGCGGCGCGTTGACGGACTCCGCGATGCACCGCGTCGATGTTTGGCGCATGGTCCGGCGGCGCGCCAAGGGCGCCGGCATCGATGCCGAAATGTGCTGTCACACATTCCGGGCGACCGGGATCACTGCCTATCTCGATAACAGCGGCACGCTTGAAAATGCGCAAGCTATGGCCGCGCACGAAAGCCCGCGGACGACAAAACTCTATGACCGGACGAGCGACGAGATTACGCTCGATGAGGTCGAGCGGATCGCGATTTGAGATGGGCGTGGGGCCGAACGCAAGTGCGATAGTGGAAGCAAGGGGGAAGCAAACTTGTCGATCAACGCCCAAAACAGAGCATTGCCAGATTGGTTCACACGAATCCGGCTGCGCCAGACGGTTCTTCCCCGCTTTCAGCGGTTTGAGGCGTGGTCGCACACGAACGTCACCCAAATGTTCAATACCGCGCTCCAGGGACTCCCGGTAGGCGCCGTTTTGGTGCTGGAGATCGGCGAAAACGAACCCTTCATATCGCGCGTGATCCAGGGCGCGCCTACGACCGGTGAGCGGATTACCGAACATCTTCTGGATGGTCAGCAGCGCCTGACTGGACTGTGGCGAGGCCTGCACAACAACTACGAGGAGCGAACTTTCTTCATCTATTTGAAGCCTGATGAAGAGACGGAGATGCCCTACTATGTGGACTCCATCGCGCGCTGGAAGAAGCCGGCGGACAAGTCATACCGACCGTTTTGGGCGGATTCGCCGGCCGAGCTATGGAAGCGCAAAATGATTCCCCTTCACCTGTGCGCACCGGGTGATGAAGCTCAAGAGCGTTACAAGGACTGGGCGAAAGAGGCGATTCCAAACCCTGATGAGCGTGAAGAAACATCTTACATCCGGGGAGAAATCCGTCAGAAGTTTGCTACCTTCAATCTCCCATTCCTATCCCTGCCGGTGTCCACGAAAAAGGAAACCGCGCTCGACGTCTTTATAAAAATGAACACGTCTGCGACCCCCCTTTCCATCTACGACGTTGTGGTGGCTCAAGTCGAAGCGGGCATGGGCGCGTCGCTTCACGACCTCGTTGCGACCTTGCCTATCCGCTTGACACCCATACCCACTAGATTTAGCGTTGGCTATGGATATGTTGGCCCGTGAAGACCTGCCTTTCCCCCGGTCTCTGCCGGAATTCCAGCGCATTTTCCCCGACGA
>Ga0181536_10000717_pt1 | contig 39784 bp, 40 predicted proteins | sample PEATcosm2014_Bin_41_FD_121105 | JGI IMG/M metagenome (GOLD analysis project Ga0181536, IMG submission 121105) | Peatland microbial communities from MTU Mesocosm Facility, Houghton, MI, USA - PEATcosm2014_Bin17_60_metaG | ecosystem: Environmental > Terrestrial > Soil > Wetlands > Peat | place...
CCTCGCACAGAACCGAACGTTTCGCCCCTTTTTCGCGCGGTCTGTCGGGTTCGCACCGGTCTTCCCGCCACCCAGGGGCGCCTTCGTCATCGCGCCGTCAGCGGCCAGCCACGCCCAGTCGATCCCGACGACCTTGTCGTACTCCAACAGCCCCTGACGCCAGATCTCCGCGAACACGCCGGCCTGCTCCCACTCCTGAAAACGCCGGTGCGCACTGCTCGACGAGCAGACCCCCGTCGCGTTCAACGCGTTCCACTGCATCCCCGTCCGCAACACCAACAAGATCGCGTCCATCGCATCACGATCCGGCACCCTGGGCGCGTGACAACCCAACGGATGCGACGGCGGTGGCGGCAGCAACGGCACGACACGCTCCCACAACCAGTCCGGCATCCGCCAGCCATCATCCTTACTCACCAAGTAGCCCATACGAACCTCCTGATCGAGTGACACACGGCCGGCCAATCAGAACATTCGACCCAGCTCTACATAATCCTTCCGGGATAGGCCCTTAGCCGCGATCTTGCGCACCGCACGTAGACTCGTCGTGCTCGCCAGCGCCGACGCATGGACGGCAACGAGGCACACAACGACAGTTAGGGCCGCGTCTCATGGCGCTAACCAACATACGACCGCCGTCAATCACGCGGCCTCGCGCCTCCTCCCTGGCACGCAGCAGCGTGCGCCGACCAACATCTCGCCGCGCGTCAGCGTCCGCTGCTGCTCCACAACCCGACGGCAAAGCCCCCGACGCCCTTTTCAGACTGAGCGCGGCGTTAGCGTGATGATTCATCCGGCGTGTCCTTGGACTGAGGTGCTTGGCAGCTCTCAGCCTGCAAGAAGGTCCGGATGGACCAACCTACTCAGGAACTACGCCTAGCAGTCGACGGTCGCCGTGGCCGTCGAGGTGAGCGTTTGGGAACCGACCACCACGGAGACCGTGAACGTGTAGGTGCCATCGAAGTCGGACGCCGCAGGGCCGTTCTGGTCGTCGCCGCTGCCCAGGTTAAAGCGGAAGACGTTCGTTTGCGAGCCCGGCGGATTCCCGAAGCCAAAGGTGCTCGCACCGAACGTCGTTGACCATGGCGCTGCCGGACCCAACGTCGGCTCCTCGTCACCCAGGCCCTCGCCTTCGGGGTAGTCGAACGCGATCTGGGTCGGCGCGTCCGCGGGAATGTCGGTTCCCTTCACATAGGCCTCGAAGTAAATATTCTGCGGCGGGCCGATTGGATACCCGTTGCCTTGCACCGCGGTGCTGCAGTCAGCGGCACTGGTGACCGTCGCGTCGTCGGCGACGTACAGGTGGTTGACCCCGAATCCGAGCACCGTCACCGACGGACCGGATGGCGAGCCTGACCCGGACGACGGCTTGTGGTGGTGCTTCTTGTGCTTGTGGTGCTTCTTCTTATGCTTCGCGATCTGGGCCTGAGCGGCCGCGAGCGACGTCGGAACAGCCGGTGTGGCGACGGCGGTCGTCCCGAGATGCCCAGCCAAGGGGCTGCCCGTGGCGGTCGCGCCCGCGTTGGCGACGAGCAGCGCAAGGCAAGCCAGTCCGCACACGCCCCCCTTGATGAGCCCCCACCGCATCGCGCGTAAAGCTAGCAGAGCAGCCACTTCTGTCAAGGCCCAGACAGCGCGACGGCACTCCCGCTCCCAAACGCCCTTCCCAAGTCGATGCCCGGACTCGAACCGGGGACACCTCGATCATGAATAAAGGTGAACGCCTACAGCAGTGCGGTCAGGACCTCGATGAAGCGCGCGTTCTCCTCTTTGGTGCCGCAGCTGACGCGCAGCGCCCCCTCCTTGCCGAGCGCGCTGCCGGCACGCACGAGAACGCCCTGCTCGGCCAGGCCATCGACGATCGATGCCTCGTCGCGCTGCGGACCGACGTCAAACCAGCAGAAGTTCGCCTGAGACGGAGCGGGCGAGAGGCCGAGTGCGCGCAGGCGTACGCGCAGCTCGGCGCGCGACACGTGCGCGCTGTCGACGCGGCGGGCAACCTCGTCGGGGTGCGCGAGCGCCTCGGTGGCGGCAGCCTGGGCGGCGGCGTTGAGGAAGAACGGCTGGCGGATCAGCTTCAGCGCCCGCGGCAGCTCTGGGGATGCGCACAGCGCGTAGCCGACGCGCAGGCCGCACAGCCCGTAGACCTTCGAGAAGGTGCGCAGCAGCACGAGGTTCTGGTGATAGGTGAGCAATTTGAGTGACACATCGGGATCGTTCAGCGTGTTGAACTCGCAGTAGGCCTCGTCGAGCATCACGCACACGTGATCGGGCACGCGCTCCATGAAGCGCGCGATCGCGTCGAACTCGATCGCCGTGCTGGTCGGGTTGTTCGGGTTGCAGATCAGCACGAGTCGCGTCGCCGGAGTGATCGCCTTGGCCATCGCGTCGAGGTCGTGGCACTCATCGTCATCGAGCGGTACGACCACCGCGCGCGCACCTGAGATCGCCTCGAGCTGCGGGTAGACGGAGAATGACGGCCAGGCGTACACCACCTCGGTCCCCGGCTCCAGCAGTGCCCCACCGACCGCGAGCAGGATGTCGCAGGAGCCGTTGCCGACCGCGATCTGCTCCGCCGGCACCCCGTAACGCGCCGACAGCGCCTCGCGCAGCACGGTGCTGTCGGGATCGGGGTAGCGGTTGACGCCCGTGAGCACGGCGCTCGCCGCCGCCACCACCTCGGGGATCGGCGGGTAGGGCGACTCGTTGCTTTCGAGCCGAACGAGCGGGCCGCCGCGCGCGTAGCCGACACCGGCCGGGTAGACCGGGATCCGCCGTAGCGCAGACGCGAACTGGAGCGACATCGCGTCCTATTGTGCGGCATCGAGGTCGGCACGCAGGCTGCGGGCCGCCCCGAGGTAGACATGGCGGGCAGTGTGATCTGCCGGTGCGTAGTAGTGCAGCAGGACACGAATGACACTTGACAGCGAGCCGGGAACGTTCATCTCCCTGGTGCACAGCAGCGGCACGCGATCGAAGCCGATCCAGCGCGCGGCGAGCGCCGGGAACGCGGCGTCGAGGTCATCGGTGGCGGTGAAGATGCAGCTGACGATCTGCGCGATCTCCAGCGAGTTGCGCTCGAGCAGCTCCGCCATCAGCTCCTCGGTCGCCGCAAGGATCGCCGCGTCAGTGTTGCTCTCGACGCTCGTCGCCCCGCGCAGTGCGAATAAGCGGTCAGCGGTCATGACTGCACACTACCGTCGAGCCTGAGCTCGCAGCTCAGCGACCTCCGCGGCGGACAGTAGGCGGTGCGCTCCACAGGCGAGGTCGCCAAGCTCGAGCGATCCAAAGCGCACGCGCTCCAGCGCGACGACGCGGTGCCCGACCGCCTCGCACATGCGGCGAACCTGCCGCTTGCGTCCTTCGCGAAGCTCGAGCTCGATCACGTCGGGGGCGATGAGCCGGGCACGCGCCGGCAGCGTCCGGCCGTCATCCAGCTCGACGCCGTCTGCGAGCGCCTTCAGCGCCGCGCGCCTGACAGGGGCGCCGGCGACCCTGGCACGGTAGGTCTTCGCGACTTCGTAGCGTGGGTGCGTCAGCAGGTTCGCGAGCTCGCCGTCGTTGGTCAGCAGGATCAGCCCTGTCGTCTGCGCATCCAGCCGCCCCACCGGATACAGCCGCCGCGTCTCATCCGCGATCAGCTCGACAACCGCCACCCGGACGTGGCTGTCGCGCGCCGTCGAGACAACCCCCGCCGGCTTGTTCAGCGCGTAGACGACCAGCTCCGCCGGCCCGGCGACCGGGGCGCCGTCAAGCCACACGTCCTGCGTCGTGATCGCCCGCGCCGGATCGAGCTCGACCGCGCCGTCAACGCGCACGCGGCCGGAGCGGACGATCTCGGTCGCGCCTCGGCGTGACGCGACCCCCGACTGGGCGAGGTACTTGGCGAGCCGCATCGCTGCAACGATAGGCAGGTGGACCTCGAACTGCTCACCCGCACACTCTCAGAGCTCGGCGAGCCCAGCTACCGTCACGAGCAGGTGTGGGCGTGGCTTGCGCGTGGCGCCGGCTCCTACGCAGCGATGAGCGACCTCCCGGTCGCGCTGCGCTCACTGCTCGACAAGCGCGTGCCGCTCAGCACGCTCACGCTCGAGCAAGAAGCCCGCGCGCGCGATGACACGCTGAAGGTGCTGCTGCGCACGGCCGAAGGCCATCCGGTCGAGGCGGTGTCGATGCGCTACCGCGACGGGCGACGCTCGCTCTGCCTCTCCTCGCAGTCCGGCTGCCCGCTCAGCTGCACGTTCTGCGCGACTGGACGGATGCGCTTCGCGCGCAACCTGACGCGCGACGAGATCCTCGATCAGGCGCTGCACTTCCGACGCGAGCGACCGATTGACCACGCCGTGTTCATGGGCATGGGCGAGCCGATGATGAACCTCGACGCGGTGCTCGCCGCGTGCGAGCTGCTGCCGGCGCTCGGCATCACGAACCGCCGCACCGCGATCTCGACCGTCGGCTGGATTCCGGGGATCGAGCGACTGACGCAGTCCGGGGTTCCCGTGCGCCTGGCGTTCTCGCTGCACGCGCCGGAGGACGCGCTGCGCAGCGAGCTGATGGCCGTCAACGACCGCTATCCGCTCGCCGACGTCCTCGACGCCTGCCGCGCCCACTACGCGACGACGCGGCGCACCGTCTTCATCGAGTACGTGATGCTCGCCGGCGTCAACGACCGCTACGCGCAGGCGCTGGCGCTCGCCCGACTGCTCTCGCCGCGCGAAGCGTTCAAAGTCAACCTGATCCCCTACAACCCGACCGACTCGCTGCACGAAGGCTCGAGCCGCGAGGCGATCGCCGCGTTCCGCACCGCGCTCGAAAGCAAGGGCGTCCGCGTCACCGTCCGGCTCACCCGCGGCCGTGACATCGCCGCCGCCTGCGGCCAGCTCGCCGCCGCGGGGCATGAAGGGCTCAGGTCGTAGACAGGTCCGGCAATAGCATGAACGGCCGTCCCTGGGCGCTCAACAGCACACGGAAATGGCGATGGTCGAGCGTCAGGATGCGGTTGGTTCGGTAACGGTCCGCCAGCAGCACGAGCGAAGCATCGGCCAACCCGACTCCCTGATCTTCGTATCGTGCCATGAAACGCTGCGCGCCACGCACGTCAGCCACGCTGAATGGCGGCAGCTCCCACGCACCACCGCACAGCTCGTCCAATGCTGACAGGGCAGCTCGCGGTCCGTGTCTCGTCGCCATCAGGTAATCGAGCTCAGCAAGCACATAGGGCGAAACGACAAACGGACCTGCCTCGGCGGCAACGGCGACGCTAACCGCGGCGTGGCGCCTCTCTGTTGCGTCGAAGTACGCAAGCAAACCGCTCGTATCGCAGACGAGCACAGTCAGCGCTCGCCGAACCCGGCGAGGTACTCGTCTACGTTCTCCGCGATCGACGGCTTGCCGCTCGCGAACAGCGCACCTCTGGGACGTGGACGCTCAGCCCGGCTCGTCACCAGCTCGATCGCCTCGCGAATCACCTGCGCCTCAGAGCGCCCGGATGCCGCGGCTGCGCGCTTCAGCGCCAGCTTGAGCTCGTCGGGCAGGTAGACCGTGGTCTTGTTCACGGCATGTATGGTACCACCCATGGTGCCCCCTATACGACGGCGAGGTCGGCTAAGCGCGGTCACAAAGTAGCTCCTGCCTGCGTCATGAATCGCATGCCCGCCGAGATCCACGTGAGTGACCGCGAACTTCTGCGGCGCACTCGCGACGGCGACGCCGACGCATTCGGCAGCTTCTACCGCGCTCGCCGAGGCACGGTGCTCGCGTTTCTGCGCGTGCGGGTCTCGAGCCCCGAGCTGGCGGCCGACGTGATGTGCGAGACGTTCGCGCAGGCGCTCGTCGCCGTCCATGACGGCGACCGTGATCTCCCGGCCGTTCCGATCGCCTGGCTGTTGACGATCGCCCGCAACGAGCTGATCGACTCGGTGCGTCGCGGCCGCGTTGCGGACGTCACGAGGCGCCGTCTTTCGCTCGAGCCGCTCGAGCTCTCCGACCGCGATATCACCGCGATCGAGGATGCCGCCGCCGACGCCGACGTGATTGCCGATCTGCAGCGCGTCCTGCCCGCCGACCAGTTCCAGGCCTTGGGCGCTCGCATTCTCGATGAGCGTGACTACGCCGACATCGCAGCCGAGCTCGAGTGCTCACAAAGCGTCGTGCGCAAGCGCGTCAGCCGAGCCCTCGCCGAACTTCGCTCTACCCGACGGGAGGTCCGATGAGCAACGCACTCGATCGCTATGAACAGATGCTGGTGCAAGCAGCCCGCCGGCTTGGCTCGCAGCGACTCAGCGCTCCCGCGACGAGTCGCAACGGACAAACGGGGAACCGCTGGAGGCGGCGGCCGTTTCTCGGTCGAGTCCGTCGGCTTGGTCTGGGCCTCCAGGTCGGGCTGGCCGTGAGCTCGGTGTCCGCGCTCGTCGGCGGCGGGACCGTCGCCTACCTGTCGCTGTTCAGCGGTGGAACGGCTGCCACGCTCGCATCTTTTGAATGCGAGATCTCACAAGGTCACGGCGAGACATTCAGTGCAGGGAGCGACGCCATCACCGGCGACCCGATCGTGGACTGCGCGGCGGCCTGGCCCCAAGCGACCTCGGGCGCCTCTACCGCGCCGGCGCTCGCGGCCTGGGCAACCACCTCCGGTCGCGAGCTGGATGCCGTTGTGCAACCGATGAGCTGGGGCGCACCGAAGCCTGTGCATCATTGGCGACGCCTCCCGCTCGGATGGACCGTCAACCTTGGCGTCGTCGAGCTGACCGACCAACTCAACAACATCTCGATCAGCCCCTACGGCGGCCCATCATGCACGTACATCAGCGTCGACGTTCGGGCCGTGCGTGCCCTGCTGCGCAGCGACAGTCTCACGTCGTGGCGCGTGATAGCGAGCAACAATCCGACGGGGCCTGGGTCGGTGTCATCTGCATGCCGCTTCACGATCCCTACGGTGGCATCAGCGCAGCGCACCGTTCTGCTCCTTCAGAATGGCGCGGCTCCCAGCCCCGCTGTTCGCCCTTCCGCAGCGACTCAACTGGCGATCAACGAGTCCTCCGCCGCCGCACGTGAGCTGCGTCTGCTCTACCGGCGAGTGAACCGCACGCTCGATAGACGCTGCTACTCGGTAGGCGCCGCGGCGGCACTTTGGATCGATCAAGCACGAGCGGCAGGGTTCGGTCCCGCGACGCCGGCGTTCTATCGCGTTCTCGCCACCCACTGGCCGGTGCCGCCACGGGGCTATTTCAACCACTACACGCTGTACATGCAGCCCGCGTCTCAACACACCGGAGCATGCGCGCATGTCTTGGTGATGGTGGTTCCGGGAAGCGAATTGGCGAACGTCTACGCGGCTCGCATCACGCCTTAGTCCTGCCGGCGCGAACCATCCAAAGTGTCACGCTGGAGCTACTACTCCTGCGCGATGCCGCCGCGTGCGTCACCGGCGGCGAGCAGGCGGTCGCGGAGCTCGCTCTGCTCCTCGGGCGTCGGATCCCACTGCGCGGGGTCGGGCAGGTCTTCGAGCGACTGCAGGTCGAACACCTTGAGGAACAGGGGTGTGGTGCGGTAGAGCACGGCGCCGAACTCGGAGCGGCCGCTCTCGGTCATCAGGCCGCGGTCGAGCAGCGTCGCCACCGGAGAGTCGGCGTTGACGCCGCGGATACGGGCGATCTCCGGTCGCGACACCGGCTGGAGGTAGGCGACGATCGACAGCGTCTCGAGCTGGGCCGGCGTGAGCGCGCTGTGGCGGGGGCGCCCCAGCAGCGTGCGTGCCGCGTCCTCGGCAACCGGGTCGCTGGCCAGGGTGTAGCCGCCCGCGACCTCGCGCAGGATCACACCGCGTTCGCCAGGTTCGCAGCTCGCCGCGAGCTCGGCGAGGGCCGCGCCAACCGCGTCGGCGTCGGCGCCCGTCGCCTCCGCAAGCTCGGCTGCGCTCACTGGCTCGCTGGACAGGAACAGCAGCGCCTCAACGATCCTTGCGAGCTCGCTCATCGGCGCCCCCGCTTCGCCGACGAGCCAGACGCGCGGACGGTGATATCGCCAAACGGCTCGGGCTGGTCCCAACTCAGCTCGCCGCGCTTGTACAGCTCGAGCAGCGCGAACAACGTGACGGCGACGGTCATCCGGTCGGCCCCGCCAACCGCGGCGTCGAAGTTGAGCTCGGCCGTCTTTCGCAGCAGCCGGCGCAGGTGGGCGATTCGCTCGGCGACGCTGACGCGCGCGACGAGCACATGACTCAGATCGAGCCTCGGCGGCAGCACGAGCAGCCCGCCGAGCGCACGCCCGAGGCCCGCCGGATCCCAGATCCCCGCGACCGCCTCCTCCAGATCGCGCCGCCGGAGCTCGGGCGGAAGCGGCGCTTCGCGGTAGCGAACCTCGGGTGCGAGGGCGAGCAGCTCGGTGAGGTGTGCGGCGGCGGCTCGGTAGCGCCGCGCGTCGAGCATTCGTGCGAGCAGCTCCTCCGCCGCCTCGTCAGGCGCCAGGTCGAGCAGGTCATCCATCTCCTCTTCGGGCAGCAGCAGCCGCGACTTCAGCTCCAGCAGCGCGGCGATCAGCACGATGAACTCGGTCGTCGCCTCGAGATCGAGCTCACCACGCGCAGCGAGGTGGTCGATGTAGGTGACGACGACCTCGGCAAGCGACAGCTCGCGAAGGTCCACCGCCTCGCGCAGAACAAGCGTCAGCAGCAGGTCGAAAGGTCCGCTGAAGACATCGAGGTCGAGCTCAAGCTCGGCGATGCGCATCGGTCTGAACGCTACCGCGGGGCGCCGACGCCCATTGCGTCGCGCACGTCCGCAAGCGTCGCGCCGGCGATCGTGCGGGCACGCTCCGCGCCGTCGGCGAGAACTGCCTCGAGCGCAGCCCGATCGGTCCGCAGCTCGGAGTAGCGCTCCTTCACCGGAGCCAGGTGCTCGACGACGGCGGCGGCCACCGCCGTCTTGAACTCGCCGTAGCGCGCGGCGGAGAACTCCCGCTCGATCTGCTCCGGCGCGACACCACGCACCGCGGCGAGGATGTCGATCAGGTTGGTGATGCCCGGCTTGTCCTCCGCGCGGTGGATGCCTTCCCCGGAGTCGGTGACGGCACGCTTGAACTTGCGCTCGATCTGCGCCGGCTCGTCGAGCACGTAGACGGTGCCCTCCTCGCTGCCGCCCGTCGTCGACATCTTGCTCTCGGGGTGCTGCAGATCCATGATCCGCGCGCCGACCTCGGGGATGCGCGCCTCCGGCACGACGAGGTGCTCGCCGAAGGTGTTGTTGAACCGCAGCGCGATGTCGCGCATCAGCTCGACGTGCTGACGCTGGTCGTCGCCGACCGGCACCTCGTGAGCGCGGTAGGCGAGAACATCGGCGGCCATCAGCACCGGATAGAAGAACAGGCCCGCCGAGACGAGCTCGCGCTGGGTTTGCGACTTTTCCTTGAACTGGTGCATCCGCTGGAGATCGCCGTAGGCGGTGACCGCTCCGAGCAGCCACGCAAGCTCGGTGTGCTCGCGCACGTCGCTCTGGCGGAACAGGATGCAGCGCGCCGGATCGATTCCGGCGGCGAGCAGGATCGCCGCCGTGTCATAGGTCAGCTCGCGCAGCTCCGCCGCATCGAACGCCACGGTGGTCGCGTGTAGATCAACGATGCAGTACAGCGCGTCGCCGCGATCCTGCCCGGACACGTACTGGACGATCGCCCCGATGTAGTTGCCGAGATGCTTGCGCCCAGTCGGCTGGATGCCCGAGAAGATCCGCATGAGAAAGCGGACGCTACCGCGCCTGGCGGAAGCAGGCGCCAGCGCATGCGCGGTGGCGCACCCCGCCAGCGCGAGCCCGGCGGCACCTGACGCCTCTACAGAATGCTCGCCACGACGAGCAGCGCGGCAGCGCCGGTGAGGACGAACGGGCAGACCTTGAACCAGATGACGGGCGTGCGCGAGCCCGTCGCGGCGGTCAATCCGGCGATCGCCACCAGCGCTCCGGCAACGACGGCGAAGACGACAGGCGTCGCGGAGTTGCCGGTGCCGGCGATCGCCGTCACGAGGACGATCAGCGTCCCGAGCGTGATGTGGGTGATGCCCTCGGCGATCCATTCCATGATCAGGATCCGCCGGTTGTCGCGTGACAGCTCACCAAACGACTCGGCCACGGCACGCGTTGGAGCGAGGTGCATGACACCCCAGACAATCAGCATCGCTGCCGCGACATAGGCGAGCGCGGATGCCACAGCGCTCCTAAAGCGCCTGGCGCAGCACCGGGCGCTTTGCCGCGCCGGCCTCGTCGAGGCGGCGAACCGGCGTCGAGTATGGCGCGCCGCGCGCGATCTCCGGGTCCTCGCGGGCCTCGCGGAGGATCTCGGCGACCGCCTCGGCGAAGCCGTCGAGCGTCTCCTTCGTCTCCGTCTCGGTCGGCTCGATCAGCAGCGCCTCCTCGACGAGCAGCGGGAAGTAGACGGTCGGCGGGTGGTAGCCGTAATCGAGCAGGCGCTTCGCGAGGTCGAGCGTGCGGATGCCGAGCTGGCTGCGCATCGGCGCGCCGGTCAGCGCGAACTCGTGCATGCAGACGCGGTCATAGGCCGGCGGCAGCAACTCGCAAACGCCGAGCTCGCGCAGCCGGGCGAGCAGATAGTTGGCGTTCAGCACGGCGGTCTCGGACGCGTCGCGCAGGCCGCTCGCGCCGAGCGAGCAGATGTAGGCGTAGGCGCGAACGAAGCAGCCGTAGTTGCCCTGGAAGCCGCGCAGGCGACCGATCGACTTAGGTCGGTCGTAGTCGAGATCGAGCTCGCGCGCCGAGCCGTTGCTCTCGCCGCCGCCACGACGCACGATCACGGGTCGCGGCAGGTACGGCTCGATGCGCGCGGACACCGCGATCGGGCCGGAGCCGGGACCGCCGCCGCCGTGCGGCTGGGTGAAGGACTTGTGCAGGTTGAAGTGCACGATGTCGAAGCCCATGTCCCCGGGCCGCGAGATCCCCATGACCGCGTTGAGGTTCGCGCCGTCGTAGTAGACCGTCGCGCCGACGTCGTGGACGATCTGCGCGATCTCCTCGATGTTCGGATCGAACAGCCCCAGCGTGTTCGGGTTGGTCAGCATCAGGCAGGCGACATCGCGGTCGGCCTTGGCGCGCAGGTCGTCGATGTCGACGCCGCCGGCAGCGTTCGTGCCGACCTTGACGACCTCGTAGCCGGCCATCGACACCGTCGCGGGGTTGGTGCCGTGCGCGGTGTCCGGTGTCAGGACCGTGCGTCGCGCCTCGCCGTGGTCTGCGTGATAGGCGCGCGTCAGCAGCACGCCGGCGAGCTCGCCGTGCGAGCCGGCGGATGGCTGCAGCGAGACGTAGGGCAGGCCGGCGATCTCGGACAGGGCGCGCTCGAGGTTCCACATCAGGGCCAGCGCACCCTGCGCTCGGGCCGGGTCCTGCAGCGGGTGAAGGCGAGCGTGACCGGCGAGACCGGCGACGCGCTCGTGCAGCCGCGGGTTGTGCTTCATCGTGCACGAGCCGAGCGGGTAGAAGCCCGAGTCGAGATCGAAGTTGCGCCGCGACACGCGCACGTAATGGCGCACCAGCTCCGGCTCTGAGACCTCCGGCAGGCGCGCCGGCTGCTTGCGGCGCAGGCGCGCCGGAACCAGCTCGTCGAGCGGCCGCTCCGGCACGTCGAGTGGCGGCGGCTGGAACGCGCGACGCCCCGGCGCGCCCTTCTCGAAGATCGTCACAGCGCGGTCGCGCTGCATCGCGGTCTCGGAGGCGCTCATGTGGCCTCCCTGCCCTGAGCCGCCGCAGCCGCACGCTCGCTGACCAGCGCACGGCCGAGCACGTCCGCAAGCATGTCGATGTCGGCGCGGCTGCGCTGCTCGGTGACCGCGACGAGCAGCCCGTCGGCGTGCTCCGGGTAGTCCAGCCCGAGCGCGTAGCCGGGGTTGACCTGCTCGGCGGCGCAGCGTGCGATGACGCGCCTGACGCTGGCCAGATCGGGGAGGCCGAGGCTTACCGCGAACTCGCGCACGACGGGCTGGCTGTGCAGCGGCGTGACGCCGTCGATCCCCGCCAGCGCCTCGCGCGCATACGCCGTGCGCTGAAGCAGCAGCTCGCCCAGCTCGACGAGGCCGCGGCGGCCGAGCCAGGACAGGTACACGACACCGGCGAGCGCGTTCAGCGCCTGGGCGGTGCAGATGTTCGAGGTCGCCTTCTCGCGTCGGATGTGCTGCTCGCGCGTCTGCAGCGTCAGCACGAAGCCGCGGCGACCATCGACATCGACGGTCTCGCCGGCGACCCGGCCGGGCAGCCGCCGCATGTGCTCGGCGCGCACCGCGAAGAAGCCGAACGACGGGCCGCCGAAGTCGAGACGGTTGCCGAGCGTCTGCCCCTCGCCGACGCAGACATCGACGCCGAGCACGCCGGGCGCCTCGATGATGCCGAGCGCCAACGGGTCCGCGCTACAAACGACGAGCGCCTGATGCGCGCGCGCCGGCCCGATCAGCGCCTCCAGATCCTCGACGGCGCCGAGGAAGTTCGGTTGCGAGACGAAAACGGCGCTCACGCCGTCGTCGATCGCCGAAGCCCACGCCGCCGGGTCGGTGACGCCGTCGACGAGTGGGATCTCGACGACCTTCATGCCGTAGCCCTCAGCGAGCGTGCGCAGCGTCTCGCGCGCGTGCGGGTGGACGCCGCGGGAGATGACGAGCGCTCCGCGACCGTTGGTCAGCTTCGCGAGGTATGCGGCCGCGGCGAGCGCCGACGGCCCCTCGTAGTAGGAGGCGTTCGAGACGTCCATCCCGGTCAGCTCGCAGATCGCGGTCTGGTACTCGAACATCACCTGCAGGCCGCCCTGGGAGATCTCCGGTTGGTAGGGCGTGTAAGGCGTGAGGAACTCCGAGCGGCCCATCAGCATGTCGATGACCGCCGGCACGTAGTGGTCGTACATCCCCGCGCCGAGGAACGAGATCTCGTCCTCGACGGAGGTGTTGCGCGCGGCGAGCCCGCGCAGGTGCGCGTAGACCTCTGCCTCGCCCAGCCCTTCAGGCAGCTCGAGCGGCTCGGTGCGGCGCACGGCCTCGGGGATCTCGGCGAACAGCTCGTCAACACTGGCCACGCCGATCGTCGCCAGCATCGCCCGGCGATCGTCGTCTGTGACGGCTGTGTAGCGACTCATTCGTCCAGCGAGGCGACGTACGCGTCGCGTTCGAGCAGGCCGCTCGCCTCAGCGCCGTCGGCGACGCGGACTTTCACGGTCCAGCCCTCGCCGTAGGGATCCTCGTTGATGGCTTCAGGACGCTCGATGAGCACGTCGTTGACGGCGATGACCTCACCGGACAGCGGCGCGAACACCTCGGCCACCGCCTTGACCGACTCGATCTCGGTGTACGGCTCGTTCTGCGTCAGGAGCGCGCCGATCGCTGGCACCTCGACGAATACCACGTCGCCGAGCGCATCCTGCGCATGCCAGGTGATGCCGAACGTCGCCACGTCGCCCTCGACGCGCGCCCAGTCGTGATCCGGGTGATACAGCAGGTCCGCTGGGTAGGAGGCTTCCGCCATCTGCTCACGATCTGTAAAGACGCCGACTGAGGGCAGCCTAACGCTCACGGCGGCCGGGCGTCCGAACGGCCGGTCAGCCGTGCTTGTACAGCGGCCGCTCAGCCACCCGAGCGTGGCGAGACTTGCCGCGCACGTCGATGTCGAACTCGCTGCCGACGACAGCACGCTCGCGCGGCAGGTAGGCCAGTCCGATCGCGACTTCGAGCGTCGGCGAGAACGTGCCACTCGTGACGTGTCCTCCGCCGATCACCTGATCGCCGGCGCGCGCGACGCCGCGCTCGGTCAGCACGAACGGCACCAGCCGCTGCGCCGGCGGCTGCTCGCGGGAGGCGGCCACCGCGTCCGAGCCGATGAAGCCGGTGCGCTCCTTGCAGCACCAGCCGAGGCCGGCCTCGATCGGACCGTGGTCGAGGTCGAGGTCGTTGCCGTAGAGGTGGTAGCAGGCCTCGGTGCGGAGGGTGTCGCGGGCAGCGAGACCGGCGGGGTGAGCGCCGGCGCCGACGAGGGCATCCCAGACGGCCGGGGCGTCGGCTGGCGCGAGCAGCAGCTCGACCCCGTCCTCTCCGGTGTAGCCCGTCCCACAGACGAGCGCCTGAACGCCAGCCACGCTCCCCGGCGCCACGGTCATCCGCGCCGGCAGCGGGGCACCAGCGACGGCCCCCACCAGCGACCGCGCGCGCGGGCCTTGGACCGCGAGCATCGCGTAGTCAGCGGCACGGTCGATGATCTCGACGTCGAGGCCGTCGCGATGCGCCACGAACCACGCGAAGTCCTGCTCGTGGTTCGCGGCGTTAGTGACCGTCAGGTAGCGCTGCTCGCCGAGGCGGTAGGTGAACAGGTCGTCGAGCACGCCACCGTCCTCGCGACACAGCACGCTGTACTGCGCGCCGCCGCTCGAGATCAGCGCGACATCGTTCGAGCAGAGGCGCTGCAGCAGCGCGAGCGCCGCCGGTCCGCGCGTCTCGATCTGCCCCATGTGTGAGACGTCGAAGATGCCGGCAGCGGTACGAACCGCAACGTGCTCGCTGATCACTCCCTCGTATTGGACGGGCATGTCCCAGCCGGCGAAGGGGACCATCCGAGCGGCGAGTGCGACGTGCCGGGGATGCAGCGAGGTTTGACGCAGCGGCGTCGTCGGGGCGGCTGACACGGTGCCCGTGAGGCTAGCGCTTAGGCTCGGCGCAAAGGGCGCTCAGCGTAGGAACGGCGGCACGTCGATGTCCTCGTCACGGATCTCGAGCGAGGAGCGCTGACGGTCGCTGGCGCGCGGCGGCCGGTCGCGCGACGGCCGGTCGATGCGACCGCGATCCCGCGGCGGCCGATCGCGATCACGGCCTGTCAGGTCCGCGATGTCGCGTCGCGCTGCGCGGCCCTGCTCGGGGGGCGGTGCGAAGCCCGTGCCGATGACGGTGACCGTCACCTCTTCGCTGCGCTGCTCGTCGATCACCGCGCCGAAGATGATGTTGGCTTCGGGGTCGGCCGCGGCCTGGATGATCTCGGCCGCCTCGTCAACCTCGAACAGGCCAAGGTCGCGCGGCCCGGTGATGTTGATCAGGATGCCGGTCGCGCCATGGATGTCCTCGTCCAGCAGCGGTGAGGTGATCGCGGACTGCGCGGCATCGGTTGCGCGCCCCTCGCCGATCCCGGTGCCCATGCCCATCATCGCGGTCCCGGCGCCGGTCATGATCGTGCGCACGTCGGCGAAGTCGAGGTTGATCAGGCCGGGGATCGTGACGAGGTCGGTGATCCCCTGCACGCCGGCGCGCAGCACGTTGTCGGCGACCTTGAACGCCTCGATCATCGTCGTCTTCTTCTCGACGAGCGTGAGCAGGCGCTCGTTGGGGATCACGATGAGCGCGTCGACGTGGTCGCGCAGCCGGCGGATCCCCTCCTCAGCCTGGCGCATGCGGTGCGTGCCTTCGAAGTCGAACGGCCGCGTGACGATGCCGATCGTCAGCGAGCCGATCTCCTTCTTCGCGAGCTCGGCGATCACGGGCGCCCCGCCGGTGCCGGTGCCGCCGCCCTCGCCACACGTGACGAAGACCATGTCGGCGCCTTTCAGCGCCTCCTTCAGCTCGTCGCGCGACTCCGAGGCTGCGCCGTAGCCGAGCTCCGGGTTCGCGCCGGCACCGAGGCCGTGGGTCAAGTCGTTGCCGATGTTGACCTTCGTGTCGGCATCGGAGGCGGCAAGCGACTGGGCGTCCGTGTTCACCGCGATGAACTCGACGCCACGCATGCCGACATCGACCATCCGGCTGACGGCATTCGTTCCGGCGCCGCCGACACCGACGACCTTGATTACAGCGAGATAGCTACCGCCGTCCATATACGTCCAAGCCTCGACTGAGGATAAAGAGTTTTCCGGCACCAAACGCATAGCGCCAGAAAGCCACGTTATGCAGGGGTCCTTTGCCTGTCAACGCCGCGTGCGCGACGCAAACATCGTTGCACGCCAATTAAACTCTCAACTCTGGAGTAAATGCTCACTTGCATCGGCTTACCCTGGAGTCGAACTTGAGGGTTGGCCGGCGCCGGAGCTGCCGAGTGAGGCGCTCGCGGCGCTCCCGCCGGCACTCGTCGCGGGATCGTCGACCTGCGCCGCGGGACGGCTCGGCCACGACACGTCGATGTAGCGTGCCCCGCGCGAGGTGGGGCTGCCGAGCACCGCAGCCGCCGAGTCCCACTTCGCGTGCGGGAGCGTGCCGTCACCGAAGTACAGCAGCGGTCCGCGGCGCAGCTGCACGGTGAGCCCGTCGCTGCCGAGGTAGACGTCGTAGACGCGAGATCGCAGCGGCGCCGGCGCAGCGCCAAGCAAGTCGAGCTCCTCCCGCGTGACCGCGCCGGTTGCCCGCCCGCCGACCGGGACAACGGTCGTGTGGAGGAGCGGCAGCTCGCGCGACGGTGCGAGCCCGCTCAGCACGCGCCCGTCAGCGGACACGGCAACGATGTTCCCAGCGACGTCCAGGCGGGCCAGTGGAAGCCGCTCGATGACCTGGATCGCGACGCCATGCGGGAATTGGGTGCGGACACGCAGACCGCCCACGTACGCATAGCCGGCCACGGCGGCGCGGAGCCGCGCGGTTGAGAAGTCGGTCGTCGTCATCTCCCGCGCCGTCAGCTCCAGCACGCTCGAGATCTCCGGTGCGGCGTTGCCCGACAGGCCGGTCACGGTGACGCTCTGCACCTGGAACAGCGGGGAGTCGCGCAGCAGCCCGATCCACAGCACGTAGCCGCCGAGCGCGAGGACCAATGTGGCGCAGGCGAGCTTGAAGCGCAGTCGCATAGCTGCGGGGTTCGCGCTGCAGCGGCGAACCCCTACCCGGCGCCGGCCTGCTCCTCCCACGGGAAGCTGACGGGTCCGAGCGCATGGACCTCCCGCTCGAGCGCGATTCCGGCGTGCTCGAGCACGCGCTCGCGGGCGAGCGCCATCAAAGCGACGATGTCCGCGGTGGTCGCACCGTCGACGTTCTCGACGAAGTTCGCGTGCTTGCGCGACAGCCGCGCGCCACCGACCCGCAGACCCGCCGCGCCGGCTGCCGCGAGCAGCTGGCCGGCAGTCGCACCCGGCGGGTTCTTGAACGTCGAGCCGAAGGTCTTGATCCCCTTCGGCTGTGCCTCGTGGCGCAGCGCCCGCATCCGCGCGAGGGTCGAGCGCACCGCCTCCGGCGGCGCGCTCTCCAGCGAGAACCGAGCCGCGGCAACGAACTCGTCGCGACGGAGCGAAGAGCTGCGGTAGGCGAAGCCGAGCGTATCGGGGGTCCGCTGCTCCACTTCCTCGGCGGTCACGACCTGCGCCCAGACAAGGATCTTCGCGAGCGAGCCGTCGTAGGCGTTGGCATTCATCCGCACCGCACCGCCAACGGTCCCCGGGATGTTCACGCCAAACTCGATTCCGCTGAGCCCGAGCGCCGCGGACCGCGCGGCCACCGCGGGCAGACGCGCACCGCCGCCGCAACGCAGGCCCCCCTCAACCTGTTCGATCCGCGCCAGCTCGCGCTCGAAGTGCAGGACAAGCCCCGGCACTCCTTCGTCGGCGATGAGCAGGTTCGAGCCTGAGCCGACGACGCTCACCGCGTGACCGGCCCCACGCGCCCAAGCGAGCAGCTCGCGCAGCTCAGCGATCGTGCCCGGCCGCGCGAACAGCTCCGCGGCGCCGCCGGCACGAACCGTCGTCAGCCGCGCCAGCGCGTAGTTCTCGCTCAGCTCGATCATCCGTCCACGAGGCTCCTGCCGAGCGCGTCGATATCGCCGGCGCCCATCACCATCAGCAGGTCGCCCGGTGCAAGCAGCGCGCCGAGCACGCGCGAGGCATCCTCGCGACGCGGCAGCCAGTAGGTCGGCTTCCCGGGCGCCGCATCGACGGTCGCCTCGGCGATGAGCAGCCCGCTGACCCCGGGGAAGTCGCTCGCCCGCTCACGCGCCGGATACACGTCGAGCACCGCGACGACATCGGCGCCCGCGAGCGCGACGCCGAACTCCCGCTGGAGTGCGCGCGTGCGCGAGTACAGATGCGGCTGGAAGGCGGCGATCAGGCGTCTTGGCCCGAGCGTGCGGGCCGCCGCGATGCTCGCGGCAACCTCCGTCGGATGATGCGCGTAGTCGTCGTAGATCACAGCACCGGAGCGACTGACGCCGAGACGCTCGAAGCGCCGCCCGGCGCCGGCGAAGCGGCCGAGCGCCGCCGCGGCCACCGGCGGCGGAACTCCGGCGATCCGCGCGACCGTCAGCGCCGCCGCGGCGTTGCGCGCGTTGTGCACGCCGGGCACCGCAAGCTGAACCTCGACACCATCGAAGACGAAGCGTGAGCCGCCCGCGAGCAGCTCCGCTGAGGCGACGTCAAAGGTCACGACGGGACCATCGCGCAGCGCGAGCAGCTCCGGGCGATCCCAGATGACGGCCTGCGGCGCCGAACCAAGAAACTCGCGGTAGACCTGCTCGAGCTCGTGCAGCGACCCGAAGCTCGCGTGATGATCGAGCTCGACGTTGCCGAGCACCGCGATCTGGACCGACAGCGCCAGCATCGAGCGGTCCGACTCGTCCGCCTCGACGACAAGCCACTCGCCGGCGCCCCAGTCGCCGTTGCGCCCCGTCTCGCCAAGCATCCCGCCGATCAGATAGCCGGGATCCAGGCCGCCGCCGCGCAGCGCCGTCACGATCATGCTCGCGGTCGTCGTCTTGCCGTGCGCCCCGGCGACGGCGATCGTTCGCCGCAGCGCAGTCAGTTCGCCGAGCAGCTCAGCGCGCGGACGGATCACCAGGCCGCGCTCCACCGCCGCCAGGCGCTCGACGTTGTCGGGGGCGATCGCGCTCGAGTAGACGACCTCGACGTCGTCACCGGGCGGGATGTTCCCGGCGCGATGCCCGACCGCCAGCTCAAGCACGCCGTCGCCGGCGAGCGCCGCCGCGAACGGCGAGTCAGCGCGATCAGAGCCGCTGACGCTCGCGCCAAGCTGGTGCGCCGCGCGAGCGTAGGCGCTCATCCCCGCGCCGGCGACGCCGATCAGGTGCAGGCGCCGCCCGCTCCACGCACCGCCGGCGCGAGGCCCACCGCCAGCACCGTGCCTGGGCCCACGCGCAGGGCTCACGGGTGAGCCACCGCCAGCACCTCGGCGGCAACGGCGCGCGCTGCATCCGGTCGCGCGAGGTTGAGCGAGGCGTGGCTCATCGCGGCGAGCCGCCCAGGATCGGCGAGCAGCCGGCCGACCTCGCTGGCGAGCCGCGGCCCGCTGAGCTCGCCATCGTCGATCACAACTGCTCCGCCGCGGTCAGCCATCCAGGCAGCGTTCGTGCGCTGGTGATCGGCCGTGGCGTGCGGATAGGGCACGAGGATCGCCGGCCGGCCGTGGGCCGCGATCTCGAAGATCGAGCCTCCCGCGCGCGCGACGACGAGGTCGCAGGCCGCCAGCGCGGTGTCGAACTCCGCCGGCTCGAGGTACTCGCGGAGGTCATACAGCGGGCCTCGCTCGCGGCCGCGCAGCTCCGGCCAGTCCCGTGAGCCGGTCACGTGCAGCACCCGGAAGCTCGCGCCGCCGAGGCCGGCGAGCGCCGCCTCGTTGATCGAGCGAGCGCCCAGCGAGCCGCCGAACACGAACACCAACGCCTCCCACGGCTTGACGCCGAGCGCTGCGCGCGCCGCGGCGGCGTCGAGCGCCGGAGCTGGTACCGGGCGACCCGTGACGAGATAGCGAGGCCCGTCGCGCTCGGCGATCGGGAAGGCCAGACAGACGCGCCGCGCGAGCGGCGCAAGCGCGCGATTGGTCAGGCCGAGGTGGCTGTCGGCTTCGCAGAGAACGATCGGCAACCGCAGCGCGGCAGCGGCGAGCACCACCGGCCCGGCGACGTAGCCGCCGCCGCCGAGCACCGCGGTGACGGCTTCGCGACGCAGCAAGCCCCGTGCGCGCGCCGTCGCAGCCGCCGAGCGCACGAGTGCGTCGGATGCCCTGAGCGGGTGGTGACGGTCGAGCCCGCGCACGTCGATTCGCAGGAGCGGGTAGCCGGCGGCCGGCACGAGCTTCTGCTCGGCGCGGTCGCCACCGATGAACAGCACGCTAGCGCCCTGCGCGGCCAGCGCGTCGGCGACCGCCAGCGCCGGCACGACGTGCCCGGCCGTCCCACCGGCTGCGATCGCGATTCGCGGCGCTCCCACCATTGTCGGATCGTCGCGTGTTTTGCGCCGCCGTGCGGTCAACCGCGCGCAGCGGCACCGCGACGGAGCGCGCCACGCCGAGCAACAAGCCCATCGCAGCGAGCATCACGATCAGGCTGCTCGCCCCGTAGGAGACGAACGGCAGCGGCACTCCGGTGACCGGCGCGAGGCTCAGCACGGCGAAGATGTTGAGGATCGCCTGCGTCGCGATCAGCGACGTGACGCCGGCCGCCAGCATCAGCGCGTAAGGATCGGTCGCCTTGCGCGCGGTGCGCAGCCCGGCGTAGATGATCAGGCCGTAGAGGCCGGTCACAGCGCAGATCCCGATCGCGCCGAGCTCCTCGCCGATCACCGCAAGGATGAAGTCGGTCGGTGCGTTCGGCAGCCAGAGGTCCTTCGCCACGCCGCCTCCCGGGCCGGCGCCGAACAGGCCGCCGGACCCGATCGCGATCTGACCTTGCACGGCCTGGTAGCCCGTCCCGGTCGCGTGCGCCCACGGGTGCAGGAACGAGGAAAGCCGCGCCGCCGCGTACGGCTCGGCCAGCGCGAAGATGAGCACCGCGCCGACGAGAGCGGCAGCGCCGACGCCGAGCAGCCGCAGCGGCACGCCGGCGGCCAGCACCATCGCGGCCAGCGTGAAGATGATCACGAGCGTCGTCCCGAGATCCGGCTGACTGACGACGAGCGCCGCGGCCGCGCCACCGACGAGGACCAGCCGCTTGAGCGCGAGACGCAGGTTGCGCGCGCCCCGTCCAGCGCCGGCAAGCACATGCGCGCCGTAGAGCACGAGCGCGAGCTTCATCAGCTCCGACGGCTCGAACTGCACCGGCCCGGCGCCGATCCAGCGCTGCGCGCCGTTGGCCGCATGGCCGAGCCCGGGAAGCCGAACCGCGAGCAGCAGCACGAACGCGAAGAACAGCAACGGGCCGGTGAGCGCCCGCAGCCCGTCGAGCCCGCGCCGCCCCAGGTAGGTCATCACGACAAGCCCCAGCGCAGCCGAAGCCGCGAAGCTGATCAGCGCGCCGGTCCCGCTGCCATTGGACAGCAGCACTGCCGGCGCCGACGCGCTGTAGACCATCACGGCCCCGAGCGCGAGCAGGCAGAGCGTCGCGGTGAGCAGCATCGAGTGCTCCACCGGGGCGGCGCGCGCCGCTCGCGCCGCTGCGCGGCGCTTCGCGGGTGCAGCGATTGCGACTGCGGTCGACATCCCGCCTTGCTTCGACGGGGGTGTGCCTACGCCTCCCCTGACACGAGTTTGCGAAAGACGTTGCCGCGGTCCTCGAAGTCGGCGAACTGGTCGAAGCTTGCGCAGGCTGGGCTGAGCAGGATGACGTCGCCGGGACTGGCGTTGGTGCGGGCTGCTTGGACTGCGCGATCGAGTGTCTCGCACAGCGTGTACGGCAGACCCGTGAGGCCAGCTGCGATCTGGGCGGCGTCTTCGCCGATTAGGTAGACGTGGTTGGCCTGCCCGGCTACCGCTTCCCGAAGAAGGCTGAAGTCTTGCCCCTTGCCCTGACCGCCGAGGATCAGATGGACGCTCCCGGGCGCGAACGAGGCGAGCGCGACGAGCGTGCTCGCGATGTTCGTCGCCTTCGAGTCGTTCACGTACAGCACGCCATCCTGCGTGGCGATCTCCTCGATGCGGTGCACCACGCCCGGAAAGCTCTTCATCGCGGCGCGAACGGCGTCGCCAGAGACGCCGAGCGCGACCGTGACGGCCCTGGCCGCCATCGCGTTGGCCAGGTTGTGGGCTCCTCGCATGCGCAGCTCGCCTTTGGCGAGCTGCGCATGCTCGTCGTAGGGGATGCGTGTTGCGTGGCCGGGGATCTCCAGCTGCGCCAGTGAGGCGGGGAGGACCGCGATCTGGTCCGAGGTCTGATGCTCGAAGATGCGGAGCTTGGCGTCGCGGTAGCGCTCGAATGTGTGGTGGCGGTTGAGGTGGTCGGGCTCGAGGTTCAGCAGCACCGCTGCATCCGGGGCGAACTCCAGCGTGTCCTCGAGTTGGAAGGAGGAGACCTCGCAGACAATCGTCGTGTCAGCGGTGAGCGGTCCGGCCGGCGGAGCCGCGAAGCTGGAGAGTGCTCGACCGACGTTGCCGGCGACCACGACCGGCAGGCCGGCGGCGCGGTAGATCTCGCCGATCAGCTCGACCGTCGTCGTCTTCCCGTTGGTACCGGTCACGGCGACCATCCGGTTGGGCAGCATCCGCCAGCCCAGCTCGAGCTCCCCCATCACCACGATCCCGCGCTCCAGGGCGGCCGCGATCACCGGCGCCTCCCGCGGCACCCCCGGGCTCTTCACCACGCATCCGATGACGTCCAGCAGCTCAACGCCCGAGGGGTCGATGAGCACATCTACGCCTGCTTCACTCAGCTCACCCGCAGCCGCCGGAAGCACCCGATCCAGCCCCATCACCACCTCGCCGCCAGCGCGGAGCGCCAGCGACGCTGCCGCTCCGCTCCGTGCGAGCCCTACCACCAAGTAGGGGCCGGGCGGCAGCCCCGGCCCCCCCGGCCCCCTCACTTGATCGAGTGCTGGTAGAGGACGAAGCCGATCGCTGCGCCGACCGCGGCGATGATCCAGAAGCGCAGGATGATCTTCGTCTCCGACCAGCCCTTCAGCTCGAAGTGGTGGTGGATCGGCGCCATCAGGAAGACGCGTTTTCGCAGCGTCTGGAAGGACACGACCTGGATCAGCACCGACAGCGCCTCGATCACGAACAGGCCGCCGATCAGCAGCAGCAGGATCTCGGTGTGGGTCATCACGGCGAGCCCGGCGATGGCGCCGCCGAGCGCGAGCGAGCCGGTGTCACCCATGAAGATCGTCGCCGGGAAGGCGTTGAACCAGAGAAACCCGATGCTCACGCCGAGCATGCAGCTCGCGAACAGCGCGAGGTCCTCGTGGTGGCTGACCGAGGTGATCAGCACGTAGGCGAGCAGCACGATCACCGCGGCGCCCGCCGCGAGACCGTCCAGTCCGTCGGTGAGGTTGACACCGCTCGTGGTCCCGGCAACCACGATGTAGATCAGCAGCGGGTAGAAGTCGCCGAGGTTGATGTGGTACTCGGCGACGCGCAGGTAGAGCGCGGGATCGAGATGCACCTTCTGCGTCGCGATCCACCACAGCCCAACCGAGATCACCGCGAGCGCCACGAGCTTGGTCCGCGCCCGCAGGCCGAGCGAGCGGCGGCGGACGATCTTCGTGTAGTCGTCGGCGAAGCCGAGCAGCGCGCAGGCGAGTGTCGCGAAGAACACGCCGAGCGCGTTCCAGCTGTAGTAGGAGAGAACGAGGAACGGCCCGGCGAGCGCCGTGACCATGATGATCCCGCCCATCGTCGGCGTGCCCGACTTGGCGAGGTGGCCCTGCGGTCCGTCGTCGCGGATCTGCTGGCCGAACGAGCGGCGGCGCAGGAACTCGATGAACTTGGGGCTGAGGAAGATGCAGATCAGCAGGGACGCCGTGCCGCCGATCAGCACGCGCGTGAGCTGCGATCCGGTGTCGGCCGCGCTCACGCGCCCATCCGCCCCGCGGCGATCTCGAGCGCGACGTCCTCGAGACCGACGCCCCGCGATCCCTTGACGAGCACGACATCGCCGCGCTGCAGCCGCGGCTCCAGCAGGTGCGCGGCCTGGCTCGCATTCTCGGCATGGATGTGCTCCCCGCCGATGAACGTCTCGCCGGCCAACGCCGCCAGCGGGCCGACGGTGACGAGCAGCAGCACGCGCGCGTCGGTCGCCTGATCGCCGAGAGCACGGTGGTAGTCGGCCTCGTGCTCGCCACCGAGCTCCAGCATGTCGCCGAGCACCGCCACGCGCCGCACGGCTGGCGTGAAGCTGGCGAGATCCTCGAGGGCGGCGCGCATCGACATCGGATTGGCGTTGTAGCAGTCGTTGACGATCGTCACCCCTCCGGCCAGCTCGACGCGCTCGCCACGCAGCCCCGAGAAGGGGACGTCGTACTCGCCGCTGACGGCCACATCCAGCGCCCGCGCAGCCGCCACGGCGGCACACAGATCTTGCAGGAGGTGCGCCGAGCGGAAGCCCGGCTCGAGCGATACGACCTCGCCAAGAGCGTCGATCTGGACGCCCCCGGAGTCGGCTCGCACGACGCTGACGTCACCTCCAGGCCCAAAGGTGATGACGCGCAGCCGCTCAGGAAGGTGGGGATCGAGCAGCGGCTCGTCAGAAGGTATGACCGCCGTCCCACCAGCAGCCATTGCGGCGAGCATCTCTGATTTCGCGGCGGCGATCGCCTCCAGTGAGCCGAGCTGCTCGAGGTGGGCTGGGCCGATGTTGACGATGATGCCGACATCCGGCTCGCAGATCGCCGCCAGCTCCGCGATCTGGCCCGCCCCGCGCATCGCCAGCTCCAGCACGAGCGCACGGGTGCCCGCCGGCGCGCCAAGGATCGCCAGCGGCGCCCCAACCTCCGTATTCAGATTCCCCGGGCTAGCCACCGTCGCAAGCTCCCGTGAGAGCAGCGCCGCCAGGATGTCCTTCGTCGAGGTCTTCCCCGCCGATCCCGTGATCCCGACCACGCGAGCACCAAGTTCGCGCCTCCAGATCTTCGCCAGCGATTGAAGCGCAACAAGCGGGTCCGCCGCGACGAGGACCGCTCCGCCTTTCGCCCCTTGAGCGAAATCCGGGCGGACGAGCACGCCCCATGCCCCAGCCTCGAGCGCATTCGTCGTGAAGCGTCCGCCATCGAAGCTCGAGCCCGCCAACCCGACAAACAGATCTCCTGACCGCACCTCGCGGGAGTCGATGACGACGCGCGACGGGCCGCCGGGGCCGAGCGCCGGGGCGATCGTTCGCGCACCCGCGGCACGCGCAACGCGGTCGGTGCCCCAGTCCCTCACCGGCTTGGCAGCGCGCTACGACGCAGATGCTCGCGGGCCACCGTCGCGTCATCGAAGGGCACCTTGCGACCGTCCTCGAACTCCTGCCCCTGCTCGTGACCCTTGCCGGCGATCACGACGACATCGCCTGGATCGGCGATCGACAGCGCCCGGGCGATCGCGGCCTCACGCTCGACGATCACCTCGGGCGGCGGGCCGGCGGACGTCGGCGCGCCGGCAAGGATCTCGTCGATGATCGCCTCGGGCGACTCGGAGCGCGGGTTGTCGGAGGTGACGATCGTGACGTCGGCGAGCTGGCTGGCGAGCCGCCCCATCTCGGGGCGCTTGCCGCGGTCGCGATCGCCGCCGCAGCCGAAGACGCAGACCACACGCCCGCCCGTCAGCTCGCGGGCGGCGCGCAGCACGTTCTCCAGCGAGTCGGGCGTGTGGGCGTAGTCGACGAGGACGGCGAACGGCTGGCCTTCGTCGAGCGCCTGGAAGCGGCCGGGCGCCGGCTCGATGTGCGGCAGCGCGTCCGCGATCTCATCGAGTGAGATGCCGAGTCCGTGCGCCACCGCGACCGCCGCAAGCGTGTTGCACACGTTGAAGCGGCCCGGCAGGCGCGTCCGCACGGCGCGCTCGCCGTCCGGCGTCGCGAGGGTGAAATGCGCTGCCGCGATCTCGGAGTGGATGTCGAGCGCGCGGTAGTCGGCCGGCCCGTCCAGGGCGAACGTGGTGACCTGCGCCAGCTCGCCCGCGATGCGCGCGCCGTAGGAATCGTCGAGGCCGACGACGGCGAGGCCGGGAGCGGCGTCGAAGAGGGCGCGCTTGGCGGCGAAGTAGTCGTCCATCGTGCCGTGGAAGTCGAGGTGGTCGCGCGTCAGGTTGGTGAAGACGGCTGCGGCAAAGTGGATCGCGTCGGTCCGGTGCAGTGTGAGGGCGTGCGATGAGACCTCCATTGCGCACGCCACGTCACCGGCGTCGCGCATCGCCGCAAGGCTCCGCTGCAGGTCGATCGCCTCCGGCGTGGTGTGGATGACGGCGCCCTCGACGCCGCCGATCACCGATTTCACGGTGCCGAGCAGGCCGCAGCGCTGCCCCGCCGCTTCGAGCAGCGCGCGGATCAGAAAGGTCGTCGTCGTCTTGCCGTTGGTGCCGGTAACGCCGATCACCCGCAGGGCGGCGCTGGGATCGCCGTAGAAGCGGGCGGCGAGGCCCGCCATCGCCGCGCGGACCGACGGGACGATCAGCTCAGGCACATCCAGGCCGAGCGGGCGCTCGACGACGAGCGCGCTCGCGCCACGCTCGACCGCGGTGGCGGCGTGGTCATGGCCGTCGCTGTGGCTGCCGGGGACGCAGAAGAACAGCGACTGGGGGGCGACGGAGCGACTGTCGTAGGCGAGCGAGCTGATCTCGACCGGGGCTCCGCCTTCGCTGATCTGCGACAGCAGCATCTGGGACGCAGTCTATGAGCGGGCGGCTGGAGAGGACTGCTAGCCCGGCGGGATCTTGAGGTAACGCAACGCCCATTCCATGATCGTCTGCCAGGCGTGCGCCGGTGCGTCGGTGCCGTAGATCGCTCCGTCCGAGGGCTGATCGACGATCACGGCGAGCTCGATCTTCGGATCCTGCGCGGGAGCGAAACCGATGAACGAGGCCACGTATCTGGTGTCGGAGTAGCCGCCCGGGATCGCGATGTTGGCGGTGCCCGTCTTGCCCGCGAGCGTGTAGCCGGGGATCGAGATCTCCGACGCGGTGCCACCCGGTTGGAGAACCGCTTCGAGGATCGTGCGCATCTCGGAGGCGACGGCGGGGCTCAGGATGCGCTTGCCGCGCGGCTCCGGTTGGGCCACGCCACCGATCGAGGAGACGACGTGCGGCGGACGCAGGATGCCGCCGTTGGCGATCGCCGCGTAGGCCGTCGCCATCTGCATCGGGGTGACCGACTCGCCCTGCCCGAATGGCAGGTTGCCCATCGAGAAGTTGTTGTACTGGCTGAGCGACGGGACGAGCCCCTCGTTCTCACCGGGGAGGTTGATGCCGGTCGGGGCGCCGAAGCCAAAGCGCCTGACCCAGTCGGCGAACTGGTCGGTGCCGAGCTTCTGACCGATCTCGACGGCGCCGATGTTGCTCGACTGGGCGACGATCCCGGTTGTCGTGAGCGTTTCGTCGGGATGCGGAGTCGAGTCGTTGATCGTGCGGGTGTCGAAGGTGAGCTGCGAGGGGATGTAGAACGGCGTGCTCGGGGTGATGAGCCCGTCGGACAGCGCGCCACCGACGGCGACGATCTTGAACGTCGAGCCGGGCTCGTAGTTGAGCTCGATCGCGTGGTCTTCCCAGGCGTAGTCCGTGCCCACCCGGTTCGCGTTGACGGCGGGCCAGTTCGCGAGCGCAAGCACCGCCCCGGTGCTTGGGACGAGCAGGATCGCCGTGGCGCTGACGGGCTGGTACTGCTGGCCAACGCCCGCCAGGACGCTCTCGACTTCCTGCTGGAGCTGAGCGTCGATCGTCAGCTGGACCGTCTCGCCGGGACGGGCCGTGCGCGGGTCGCTGACACCGATCGGCGTGCCGTTGGCTGCCGAGACGACCCGGCTGTAGCCGTCGTGGCCGGCCAGCTGGCGGTTGTACTCGAACTCGACGCCCCCGGCGCCCGAGCCGTTGGAGTGCACCCCGCCGAGCACCTGCGCGGCGACGGTGCCCCACGGGTAGTCGCGGATGTCGTCGGCCTTCAGACTGACGCCGTTGATGTTGAGCTTCGCGATGCGTTGCGCCGTGGCAGCGGGCAGCTGGCGGGCGAGGATCACGTTCGTCGCGTGCCGGGAGAGCTCCGCGGTGAGGGTCGCGACGCTGGTGGCAAGGAGCGGTGCGAGCTCGACGGCGTCGCGATAAGGGTTGGTGATCTGTGGCGTCCACGCCTCGATGTCGTCCGCCGGCTCGGTGAGCGCGAGTGCTTGCCCGTTGCGGTCGAGGATCGCGCCGCGCGCCGCGAGCACCGGGACGTCTCTGACCGTTTGCAGGTTCGCCTGCGCGGACAGCGCTGAGGCGCGGAGCGTCCCAAGGTCGAGCGCGCGCAGAGCGCCGATCGCGAGCAGCGCGACGAACCCCAGGAACAGCAGACGGATTCGCCGCTGCGAGAGCGCCATGGCTGGTCTATCCAGCGGCCGGGGAGGCTCCGCCCGCGGCGCTCACAGCGCCGCCCGCGGCGGCGCTCGTCGGCGCCGCCGTGGCCCCGCCGGTCGCCGGGCCACCGTTCGCAGGACTACTGGCAGCCGGCGTCGTGGTGGTTGTGGTGGTTGAGGTGGGAGTTGTGGCGCTGGTGGACGTCGCACCCGCGGTTGTCGTGGAGCTGGAGCTTGTCGTGGTAGCCGATGCGGGCGCCGGCGACTGGCTGCTCGCCGCAGTGGTCGACGACGTGAGCGGCGCGGTGAGGCTCGGTGCGGCGGGCGCGACGAACACGGCGGTCGGATCGGTCATCGATCGCGCCGCGAGCGCGGGGTCGCCAGGGTTGAAGGTGAGGTAGGGAATGTCGCCCGCCGGTGGGTAGGTCATGCCGAGCGCGGCGGCTTGCGTGGCGATGTTGCGCGGGGGCTGGAGTGCGGCGATCCGCGCGCCGGCGAGCTCGTTCTGCGCCGTCAGATGCTCGATCTGGGTGACGTCGCTGCCGATGCTCGCGCCGAGCCGCAGGATCGCGACCTGCATCGCGACGATCCCGAGCAGCGCGAAGGCGACGATCGCGATCCACGTGCGACCGCGGATCAGGCGGTCGAGGAACGGTGCGTCGAGGATTCGGACTACGACGCGGCCGGCGCTCGGCGGCGGGAGCGGTGCCGCCCGCGGGTGACGGGCCGGGCCGGAGACGCGGCGCGGCGCAATCGGCTGGCGGAGCGGGGCGCGCGCGGGTGCCGTGGCGGGCCTGGCGCGGGCGACGCTCGCTGCGGGAGTCATGACTCCACCTCGACCTTGCGGGCGACGCGCAGACGCGCGCTGGCGGCGCGTGGGTTGCGGGTCAGCTCGCTCGCCCCGGCGAAGACCGCGCGGCGGCGCGGCAGCGTCGCCTCGGTGCTCGCACCGCACACGCACACCGGCAAACCGGGCGGGCAGGTGCAGCCGCTGGAGCGGGCTGCGAAGAACTGCTTGACGCGACGGTCCTCCAGCGAGTGGAAGGAGATCGCCGCGAGCCGGCCGCCGGGCGCGAGCAGGTCCCATGCGAGCGGCAGCGCTCGGTCGAGCTGATCCAGCTCGTCGTTGACGGCGATCCGGATGGCCTGGAAGACGCGCCTTGCCGGATGCCCGGAGGCGAACCGCGCGGGCGCTGGCACCGCCGCCTTGATGACCTCGACCAGCTCGAGCGTCGTGGAGATTGGGGCGCGCGTGCGCTCGGTGACGATCGCGCGCGCGATCTGGCGGGCGTAGCGCTCCTCGCCGTAGTCGCGGAAGATTCGCGCGAGGTCGGCCTGGTCCCACTCACCCACCACCTCGCGCGCCGACCGCTCCTGCGACTGGTCCATCCGCATGTCGAGCGGCGCGTCGTAGGTGTAGGAGAAGCCACGTTCCCAGGCGTCGATCTGCATCGCGGAGGTACCGAGGTCGAAGTACGCGGCGTCAACGCTGAGGTAGTCCTCGTGGAGCGTCGCCAGGCCGTCGACGAAGCTGCCGCGGATGAACCTGGTCTCGCACGGAAGCTCGTGCGCGATCTCGTCGAAGCGCTCGGCCGCCGTCGGATCGCGGTCGATGCCGATCAAGGTCCCCGTCGGGCCGAGGCGCTCACCGACGAGCCGGGCATGTCCGCCACCGCCGACGGTGCAGTCGACCACGACCTGCCCAGGCCGCGGCTCGAGCGCCTCGAGCAGCTCGGCCGCGAGCACGGGGACGTGGACGATCGTCATGTCAAGCAGTGTTGCCAACTGCCGGCCTGATCTGTCTTGACTTGCGCTCGAGCTCGTCGTTGACCTTGCGCCAGGTGTCGCGATTGCGGACCTCGAGCCGGTTGCCGGCGCCGCTGACGGTGACGTCCTTCTCGAGCCCGGTCAGCTCGATCAGGTTCGCGGGGACCATCACACGACCGGCGGCATCGAGCTCGGTGTCGCGCGCGTTCGCCCAGTAGAAGCGGGTCAGCGTGGCGTGGTCCTCCGACAGCGGGTGCAGTCCCTCAAGAAGACTTGCGAGGTGTGCGTCGAAGTCCGCCGTGCGCCACACCGAGACGCAGTTCTCGGCGTCGTGCAGGCGGGCAAGGACGACGCCCTCGGCGAACGGACCGCGGAACGCGACCGGGATCGTGAGCCGGTTCTTTGCGTCGAGTGTGAAGTCGAACGAGCCGCGAAAGGCCACTTGGATTGCTCACCGTCGAAGGTTCGAACCGGGCTGGAGGGAGCGGGAGGAACCACCTCCAGCCAGGTTCGCTGCGGCGAGGATGCCCCATTCTTCCCCACTTGTCAATACCTGCATCCCTCTTTGCCCCACATCTGCACACCGGACCGCACCGCCGCCACCCCGCAGCGGGGCCCGCATCCGAGTAAGCTGCGCAGCGCATATGCACCTACAGCGGGCTCGCTTGGAGCGCTCGCAAGCCGATCGGGGAGGAACGATGAGTCGTCTGCAAGCACACCGTCGAGTGCGTCTAGGCGCACTGGCCGCGATTGGCTGCACCCTCGCGCTGGTCATCGCCGGCTGCGGTGGCTCGTCCTCCACGCCGACGTCGTCGCTGCAGGGGCCCGGCGCCGACCCGGCTGCCGTGCTGCCTGCCGGCACGCTCGCCTACGCACAGGTCGTGGTGCGCCCAACCGGCTCGCTGGCGGCGGCGATCGACGCCGCATCGCAGCGCTTCCTCGGGATCGCCAATCCGGGCGCCAAGCTCGACGCGCTGATCGACAAGAGCCTGCCGGCTGGCGAGTCCTACGAGACGACGTTCCGCCCCTGGCTCGGTGCGCGGGTCGGCATGGCGTTGCTCAGCGGACCGGTGTCGAGCCCGAGCTACGCCGCCGTGTTCGACCAGACGAACACCGCCAACGCGACCGCGTTCATCAACAGCAAGGCCGCGCTGTCAAACAGCGGCGGCGGCCCCGTTGACAAGAGCACGACGGGCAGCTACCGCGGCGTCAGTTACGTCGACGATCTGACAAGCCACGTGCTTTTCGGCGTCGTCGGCAAGTTCGTCGTAGTCGGCACCGCGAAGGCGTTTGACGCGATCGTCGACGTCAGCAAGGGCGCGCCGTCACTGGCCGACTCGAGCGACTACAAGAACAGCCTCAGCGGCGTTCTCCCGGGCGCTGACCTCACGGCGTACGTGCCGCTCGTCAAGCTCGTCGATGCGCTCGTGCCAGCGTCAGACGCGAGCAACCCGGAGTATTCGGCGGTCCTGTCCTTGCTCCGCAACAAGTACGCGAGCTCGATCCTGGTCGCCTCGGCGACCGTCAACGGCACCAGCGCAACGCTCGACATCGGCATCACCAACCCGCCGGCATCGACCGGGCCGACCGAGACCAACCCGATCGCGAGCCTTCCGGCCGGCTCGTGGCTCGCATTGGGCAGCTCAGCAGATCTCGGCCCGAGCCTCGCGAAGGGCATCAACAGCCTCGGCGAGCTCAGCTCGCTGACCGGCTCCTCGACGACCACCAACTTCTCGCAGGATCTCTCCCAGCTCAACCAGGTCACCGGCATCAACATCCAGCGCATCGTCGGATCGCTCACGACCATCGGCCTGTTCGCCAAGGGCGCGAACCTCGCGACGCTCGAGGCCGGCTTGGTGTTCGGCGTCAAGAGCGCCTCGACGGCATCGACGGACGTGACCCAGCTGCACACGCTGCTGTCGCTGGTCGGGATGTCGGACCACAGCTTCACTGTCAGCAACGTGACCGGCGCCGGCATCAGCAGCGGCTTCGCGGTCACGCCAAGCGGGTCGCAGATCACGATCGATGTCGCGGCGAGCGGCGCGCGGATCGTCTTCGCCTACGGGAAAGCGTCGTTGACTGACGCGATCGCGAGCGGCAACCGGCTTGGCGCCAGCGCCGGCTACGGCACCGCCACCAGCCTGCTCGGCAGCAGCGTGCAGCCCGACATAATCGTCCAGCTACCCCAGCTCGTCACGTTCCTGCGGAGCTTCGGGCTCGCCAATACGCCCGAGGGCGCAAAGGTGCTGGCGTACATGACGCGCCTCGGCACACTCGTGATCGGGTCCGGGACGAGCAGCGGCATCGACCACGTGCGAATCGTGCTCGGCGCCTAGATCAGACCAGCCGCACCGCGGCCTGCAGCAGGCTGGATCAGACCAGCCGCACCCCCGCGCGCGCTGAAAGAAAGCGTGCAGCTCAAGTGCCCAAGCAGGAATCCCGAATATGATCTCGACGGGCCCGCTGGGTCGTTCTTGAGCCATGGATACTGCGCGTCGCGGAAACTACAACTCCGGCGAGGATTTTGTCCTCGAGTACGGAGAATTGCGGTTCACCTTCAACGAGGATGACTTCCGCGAACGCTGCGAGCAGGCCGCGGCGCGCCTCGGATTCGTCGGCGACCGGCTCGACGAAGCAGAGCTCGAGGATCTCGTCAATCTCGCCGTCAACGGTGAGATTCAGGACCCCGCCTCGGCGCTCGGCGAGCATGTGCGCGACTGCTGGGGCGAGCTGATCGGCCCGGCTGAGCACTCCCTCGTGCACTGGCTGCGCCGGCTCGTGTTCCGCGGCGCCTGGCTTGACCAGCGCGTCCGCGAAGGTGAGCTCGATGTCGCCTTCTGCGACGTGACCAACAGCTTCTCCTACGTCCAGCCGGAGCGCGGCGGCGAGCCGATCGAGCTGACCGCCGAGCCCTCCTGGGGCCGCGTCGCCTACCGGCCGTAGGGCCGGACGCTTCAGCCGGCGCTGCGCAGCCGCGGCCGCACCGTCAGCTCGCCGATGGCGTTCAGCTCGGAGAACATCAGGCGCTGCTCATCGAGCAGCCGCGCAGCATGGTCTGCAACGATGACCCCGGTGCTGGTGAGCCTGACGGCTCGCCCGCCGTTGCGGTCGATCACGCGCGTGTCAAGTTGACGCTCGAGCGCCATGATCGCGCGGCTGAGCGCGGGTTGGCTCATGCCCAGGCGCCCTGCCGCTCGCCCGAAATGCAACTCCACTGACAGCACGAGGAAGTAGCGCAGCAGCCGCAGGCTGATATCTCCCGGAAGCTCGAGACGCAGAGCGCTGCCGCTGACGGTTGACTGCGCGGCGTCCTGGCCGCGGGACGGCCGTATTCCGGCCAGCGACGCGGAGTCGATGCGCTCGTCGGGGTCCTCGGGCTGCATCGCTTGGTTCAGGCTCATCTGATCGGCGCGTTCCTAGTCGTTGCCGCTGGGGATGTGCTCCAGCTGCCGTTGACAACGAAATGTCCGGACCCCACCGCCGCGTTACAGCGTCGGGCGGAATTGCATGCGGCGTGAACCCTCACATGGGTTAAATACGAATCCCGCCGCGTTTTGTGACCGGGCTCCCCCGGCCAGCTCGTTACGTGGCTTCGCTCGCCGGCTTCTTCGCCGCCGGCGCCGCGCGCTTGCGCGGCGCCCTCGCGGCCGCGGCCTTCGGCTTGGCCGGCGCTCGTTTCGGCTTGGCAGCGACGATGAGCTCGCTGCGGAGCGTGCCACTCCGCTCCGGATCCAGGCTGCCGGGCACACGGCTCGGCGCGAGCGCGATCACCGTTGTCTCGCCGCCAAGCGGCTCGCTGGCCGTCGCGATGATCGTCAGCGAGCCCGCGCTGCGAAGGTTGCGAGCGCCGGCCAGAGCGTGCCGGGCGGCGAGCGCACCGAGACCGTCAAGCGTGTCGATGAGCAGGATCGCGTTGCCGCCGCGCAGCGCGATCCGCCGACCGCGCTCAACCGCCTGCTCGACGAGCGAGCCGCGTGCGTCACTCGACGCGGCAAACGTCTGGCCACCCTCGCTGGTGTACGCGAGCGTCTTGTACTCGCTCAGCTCCTCGGGGCGCACACCGACCGCAACCAGCTCGACGTCGAGCCCCTCGATTGACGCCAGCGCGGCGGCGAGGCGGCCGAGGACAAGCGTCTTGCCGGAGCGCGACGGACCGCTGATCAGCACACGGGAGCCGTGTCCAAACGGTGCGACGCGCTCGATCTCCGCGAGGATTGCATCATCCGAGCCGAGCGCGATGCGCTCGCTCGGCCAGTCCACCTCGATGTCGTCGATCCGCGTGCCGTGCACCGCCTCGTCAGCGGCGACGCCATTGATCGTGTCGATGCGGATCAGCGACGGGTGACGCTCGGAGCGACGCGCCGGACGCACCGGGCCGCTGATGCGGTCACCAGCCACAAGCTCGCAGCGCCGTGCCTGGGCGGCCGAGACGTAGACGTCGCTGTCGCTGTTCTCGGCGCCGTCCGGCCTGACGAAGCCGGACCCGTTGGCGAGCAGCTCGACCACGCCATCGACCACGACGGGTGCCGCTGACGGCGCTGGGACGGCGCTCGCGGCGGCCACCGGTGCCGCTCCGTTCTCGCCGCTCTCGCCGTCGCGCGGGCGGCTGCGGCGCCGGCGCGGCGGACGGCCGGAGCGGCTGGGCGCATCGTCTGCCGCCGGCGCTGCGCCGGCGGAAGCGCCGCCGCCTCCACCCTGGCGGGCGACTATCGCCTCCGCGAGATCGGGCTTTCGCAGACCGCGAAAGCCATCTATTCCGAGCGCCGAAGCGATTGCGTGAAGGTCGGCGAGCGGGCTTGCCTCGAGATCCTCGACGTTGATGATCGACATGCATGTTCCCTTCGTGATGGGTGGTAGGCGTCCGGCGGCGTTGATGTCAGCTGCCGGCACCCCTCGCGAGCGTGCGGCGCACGCCTAGCGCACGTCTAGCTTACGCGCTCGGGCGGCGACTGCGAGCGCAGCTCGTCAGGCAGCATCGTGGCGGGCGCGATATCCAGCTCGCCGCGGAGCGCAGACCGCACGGTGATGAAGTCGCTCGCAGCTGCGACATCGTGCACGCGAAAGATGTGCGCTCCGATATCGAGGCCGTGGGCGATCGCGGCAAGCGTGCCCGCGCCGCGATCGCGCGGGACGCGTCCAGTCAGCGCACCGATGAAGTCCTTGCGCGACAGCGCCATCAGCACGGGGCGCCCGAACTGGTGCAAGCGCTCACCGCCGCGCAGCAGCTCGATCGTCTGCGCCGGAGTCTTCGTGAAGTCCGGACCGGGATCGACGATCAGCGCCTCCTCCGTCAGACCGCGGTCGCGCGCCACGGCGATCCGCCCGGCGAGAAAGGCGAGCACCTCCTCGACGACGTCCTCGTAGAGGCCGGGATCCTGCAAGCGCTGTTTCGGCGGCGCGCTGGTGTGCATCACGATCAGCGCTGCGCCGCCATGCGCACAGACGTCGGCAAGGCCCGGATCGCGCAACCCGCTCACGTCGTTGACGATCACCGCGCCTGCCGCCACTGCGGCGGCAGCGACCGCAGGCTTGTACGTGTCGACGGAGACGATCGCGCCCAGCTCGGCCACGACCCGCTCGATCAGCGGCGCGACGCGCTCGATCTCCTCCTCCGCCCCGACCGGCGGCAGGTTCGTGCGACCCGACTCGCCGCCGATGTCGATCACGTCGGCGCCGGCGTCCAGCAGCTCGCGAGCGAGCGCAAGCCGCGCTTCCACCGTGGGATGCAGCCCGGCGTCGGAGAAGCTGTCGGGCGTCGCGTTGACGATGCCCATCAGCCACGGGCGCACGCCCAGCACGTAGGTCTTCCCGCCCGCCTGCAGCTCGACGGTCACGCTGGAACCGTCACCCGGGCGTGAGCTTGCCCGACGGAGACACCTTGATTCGCAGGATCAGCACGGACGACTTCGTCTTCTGGCCCAGTCCGTCGATCGCGATCACCTGCCATGTGTGGATCCCGCGCTTGAGCGCCTTCATGACCGCGAACTTGGCGACCGGGGTGGTCCCGACGAGCTTCCCGTCGATCAGTACCTGGTAGGTGATCGGCATCCAGCTCTCCGCCGATGCGCCCCATGTGAGCGTCGGCTTCGAGGTGCGCAGCTCAGCCTCGGTGTAGTTCATCCACGGATGGCTGGGCGGCGGGACGTTCGCGGCGACAGCCACAGCGAGCGCTCCCGGCGATCCCTGCACAAACCCAACGACCGTGGCGCCGCCGCCGTCGGCCGAGGCGGCAACGCCGTCCTGTGGCTGGAGCGGCCCAAGCCCGGGACTCGTCAGCGTGAGAGCCGGGCCGGCCTTCCCGTTGGCGTAGGGCAATCCGTCGAGCACCCCCGTGGTCGGCGTGAACGCGACGAGCCCGTCACCGTTGCGCGACAACGCCACGACCGGGTTGGGGGCAACGCTGCTGGCGCCGCCACCACCGAGCCCTCCCGCGTTCCAGCTGCCGGCAGGATCGCCGGGCTCGCCGAGCGTCGCAACAGCCAGCGCGTTCGTACCGGACAGCTCGCTCGCCAACAGGCCTGCACCGTCGCCGTTGACCTGCAAGCTTGGCGCCAGCGCGGAGCCGGAGCCCGGAAGCGAAACGCCCAGCGAGTCGGCGAGCACGGGCGCCTGCAGCACGTCGCCGAGCAGCTTCTCCACGAGTACGCGCGAGACCGCCGTGCTACCAACCTCGAACGTCTGGCGGAAGCCAACCCAGCCGACGTTGGAGTCGTCGCTGATCGAGACCACCGGGCTGTCGGCCGCTCCGTCGGTCGCCCCCGCGAATGTGACAAGGGACGCCTCGTTGCTGACGCTGCTCTCGTTCAGTTGGTAGACGCGGCGCACCCACACGTTGGTCACGCCGCTGTCGGTCTCGCCCCACGCGACGAGCCCGGTACCATCGGCCGCGACCGCGATCGACGGCTGCTCGTCAGGCCCGCCGCCGGCGTCGGATGCCGGCGAGGCGTTGAGCGCGCCGGCGAGCGGGACAAACGTCGTCGAGTACAAGTCCAGCCGCGCCACGTCGATGTCGCTGCCACCGGCGTCGGGCGCGACGTAAGCGACGTAGGCCGTGCCGTGAATGCTCATCGCGATCGCGGGATCGTCGGTTGCCGGCGCGATCAGTTGCGGCGCCGTCCAGCTGGTCGTCCCGCCGGCCTGCACCGCGCCGAACAGCTCACCACCGCTGATCCAGACGACCGCCAGACGCCCGCCGTCGGACGCAGCGATGACCGGCTGGCTGTCGGGCGTCGTGACGCTCGGGTCGAGCTCGGTGGGCGGGCTCCAGACCCCAACGGCGAGCGTTGAGACGAAGACGTGCGAGACACCACCAACGAGCTCGGTGTAGACGATGCCGCCGGTGCCATCCCGCGCGAGGGCGACACCCCCGACCGCCTCGATGTTGGCGTTCGGACCGTCGATCGCATGCGCCACCAGCACCTCGCCGGAGGCTGGCGCCGCGAGCAGGCCGAGGGCGAGCAAGCCGGCCACGAGAATGATCGAGGATCGCCGCACGCCACCGCGCAGCCTACCCTCCACCACCCCTCCAGCGCGTCGCTCCGACTCGACGCTGACGTCGCGTGGCAGAATGGCGCGGTGTCCGAGCACTACCAGCGGCCGGGTTGGTTCACGAAGCACGTCTTCAACCGGGTTGTCGCCGGGCTCACGCGGAGCGGTGTCAGTGTGTACGGCTCGCGTGTGCTCGCGGTCCAGGGACGCAAATCGGGCGAATGGCGAACGACGCCGGTCAATCTGCTCCGCTACAACGGCGCTGCGTACCTGGTCGCACCGCGCGGTCATACGCAATGGGTCAAGAATCTGCGCGTGAGCGGTCACGGGCGACTGCTTGTTGGCAGGCGCAGCGAATCGTTCACGGCGCTCGAGCTCACCGACGATGAGAAGCCGCTCATCTTGCGGGCCTACCTGGCGAAGTGGAAGCTCGAGGTCGCGGCGTTCTTCGCTGGCGTCGGCCCGAACGCCACCGATGACGAGCTTCGCCATCTCGCGCCAGACCATCCCGTCTTCCGCTTGACGATTGGCTAGCCGCCACTCGGGGGATCGCGTCGGGGCGCGACAGGGATCGTCACACCGCAGTGCCCGGGAGAACGTACCGTTGCATGCCGTCTTCGTCGCCGTGCAGCGCGAACCCAAGGCGCTGCAGCACACGCCGAGAGGGAACGTTGCCACGATCGACACGCGCTGTGATGGCGCGGACGCCGGGTTGGCTCCGCGCCCAGACGACGAGGAGTTGTGCAGCTTCGTGAGCGAAGCCCGCACCGCGCGCGGCCGGCACGAGCGCGTACCCGATCTCGACCTCTCCGCCAGCGCTGGGCGGCCCATGGAATCCCGCATCGCCGACCGCCACGCCGTCGGATTGCCGGATGATGACGTACGCCGTGAACGGTCCAGGCGAGCCGCTCGCCGACGCGATCGTCCGAGCGATGTCCAACACCGGCGACATCGGGAAGCCGTCCTCCCACGGGAGATCCGGGCGCGGCCTACCGGCCAGCATCGCGCGGGCCAGGCGCGAATCAATCGGCTCCAGGCGAACGCGTTCACCCACGAGCACAGGCCCCCAACGACCGGCAATCGCGCCCATCGCTTCATGCTCGCACGGCTCCGCGGCTTTTGTTCGCCCGAACGCCTTGGCGCCGTCGCCGCCGCAGCTCAGGCAACTAGATGAGTGGTGCGTATCCGGTTCGTTCCGTCTGGGGTGACGTGTAGTTTCGCGAGGTGCCGCGGCCTTCGTACCCTTTGAGCATCTTGGAGTTCCAGGATCGGTTCGCGAGCGAAAGGGCTTGCCGCGAGTATCTGTTCGCCTCACGCTGGCCGGATGGGTTCGTCAGTCCGGCGTGTGGGTCAGTGCGGGCGGGCGAGATGCACCGCGGCCGGCTGCTGTGGCAGTGCAAGGACTGCGCTCAGCAGACCTCTGCGACGGCGGGGACGGTGATGCACGGGACACACACGCCGCTGCGGACGTGGTTCTGGGCAGCCTATCTGGTCGCCACGCACCATCCGGGGATCTCCGCCAGGCAACTCCAGCGCCAGCTCGGTCTGTCGCGCTACGAGACTGCTTGGTTGATCCTCCAGAAGCTGCGCCGTGCGATGGTCGCCCCCGAGCGCGAACTCTTGAAGCATGAGGTCGAGATTGAGCATTCTGGCTCGGTGGCTACGAGGAAGGCCTCAAGGGCAGTCGCCAGCGCGGCAAGAAGGCGCTTGTAGGGGTCGCGATCGAGGTCCGCGGGGCCGGCTCGGGGCGCCTGCGGCTGGCGGCGCTGCCCGACTCCTCCGGGCCGACGCTGCGCGACTTCACCCTCACCACGACCGAGAAGGGCGCGATCGTCCACACCGACGGGCTACAGTCCTACCGCGTCCTGACCAAGCACGGCTACGACCACCGACGCCGGCCTCAGGGGGCTGCGGCGCCCGGCGAGCAGCTCTTGCCGCGCGCCCATCGAGCGATCTCCAACCTCAAGGCGTGGATGCACGGCACCCACCGCGGCGTCAGCGACGAGCACCTGCCCGTCTACCTCGACGAGTACGTCTTTCGCCACAACCGCCGCGACACTCCAATGGCCGCCTTCCAGACCCTCCTTGGACTGAGCGCCGTACACCCGCCCACGACCTACCGCCAGATCACCCGCCGTGCCGCCTGACCGAAACGGAATCAACCGGATACGCACCACTCATGTAGTAGTCCATTGAGCAAGGCCGTAGCCACAGCCACTACAGCCCTGGCTCTCCGTTGGACTCAAAATAGGATCTTCCTCGAAAAGGTTTCCGAGGATCGCAGCCGTCTGAATGGCGGAAAATTCGGGTCTCCTCGCGGTTGGGTGGTGAAGTGACGCGCTGAGCTGGGCGTTGTGCCTGCTCGCGGGGTGGTTTGGGGGCGTGGCGAAGTGTTCGGTGGTTGCGCAGAACGCGGTGACGCGCC
>Ga0181536_10000721_pt1 | contig 39719 bp, 31 predicted proteins | sample PEATcosm2014_Bin_41_FD_121105 | JGI IMG/M metagenome (GOLD analysis project Ga0181536, IMG submission 121105) | Peatland microbial communities from MTU Mesocosm Facility, Houghton, MI, USA - PEATcosm2014_Bin17_60_metaG | ecosystem: Environmental > Terrestrial > Soil > Wetlands > Peat | place...
AGAATCTGGTCAGTCGGGATGGCGTTTCCGTGGCCATCGTCCAGGTTGTTGATGACGACCGTGCCGAGCGACACATCGAGAGGCTTGCCGAAGACGATGAGATGGACCTTGGCGTTCGAAATGGTCAATTTGTCAATTTTCAGCTTCACCGGTTCCCCCTTTTCACCGCCCGGCTTCGGCGCCTCCTCGTTGCCCTTCAAGTTGTCCATCAAAGTGGCGACGTTCGTCTTCGGTCTGGCGATTTCATACGTGATCTCAGGCCCGTCGAGCGTCACGGCGTAAAGATGAATTTCCTTCTTCCTCAGCGCGCCGACCTCCGCCGAAACGCCGATGAGATCGGCCTTGAAGAACGACGGATTTGTGAAGCCCTTGGGATTCGCCACATCGAGCCCCTTCAGGGTGACGCTGCCGCCCATCAGCGAGACGGTAGCGCTGTTGAGGCGCGTCTCGACGCCCAGAGCGCGCGTGCCGCCGACCTCGATCCCCATCCGGACGATCGAATCGAGCCGCAGGAGGACGACCAGGAGCAGCAAAATCGGTATTCCGATGATAAGCGCCACGATGATCCAAAGCGTGCCCTTCACCCTCTTCGAAAGTGCCATCTTCCTTCCTCCAAAGACTCCCTCTTGGTGCGAGCTTCCCCTGAGAATATTTGTAAGGCACGCCGCCCGGCATGTCAAGTTCTACACACCGGTCAAGATCGGAGGCGTTGAGGAACAGCCGCGTTCCGGTTATAGTTATCGAAGGCCGGAATGTAGTTAGTGAGGAGACAGCCATGCCGCTGAAGTTCAGGATGCAGTTGATCGCCGACGAGCGGTACGAGTCGGCATACGCCTTCGATGTAAACAACGACGGCACGCTCGACATCGTGTCGGGCGCGTACTGGTACGAGGGGCCGGATTTCGTGAAGAAGCATCCGGTTGGAGAGGTCAAGGCGTTCGACGAGTACTACGACGATTTCTCCACGATCCCGTTGGACGTCAACGGCGACGGCCGGCCGGATTTCGTCACGGGCGGCTGGTGGGGCAATTCGCTGCGCTGGCGGGAGAACCCCGGCGATTCCGATAAGGCTTGGCCGGAGCACGTGATCGCCGAAACCGGGAGCATCGAAACGACCCGAGCCTGGGACGTGGACCGCGACGGGCAGTTGGAGATCGTTCCCAACACGCCAGGCGGGCCGCTGGTGATCTACAAGATGGTCACCGACTCCGCCGGCAAAGGAACTGGGACGTTCAAGGCGCACAAGATATTCGACCGCCATCAGGGTCACGGTCTTGGCTTCGGCGACATCTCCGGCAAACGGCGCGGCGATTTCGTGATGAGCGGGGGTTGGCTGGAGGCGCCGGAGGCTCCCTACGCCGGCGCTTGGACCTGGCATCCCGAGTTTAACCTCGGCTCCGCCAGTATCCCGATCCTCGTAGCCGACGTGAACGGCGACGGCGTCAACGATCTCATCGTCGGCCAGGCGCACAACTATGGCCTCTCCTGGTGGGAGCAGCGCCGCCGCGCCGACGGCTCACGCCAGTGGCTTGAGCACCCGATTGATCCGTTTAACTCGCAATATCACGACATGCACTGGGTGGACATTGATTGCGACGGCCGGCCTGAACTGGTCACCGGCAAGCGCTACCGCGCGCACAACGACAACGATCCGGGATCGTTCGACGACTACGGCATCTACTACTTCAAGTGGAACGGCGAGTCGTTCACCAAAAATCCGATTATCTTCGGAAAAATTCGGGAGACGAAAGGGCTGGGGATATTCAGCCAGGTGGTTGACTTGAACGGAGACGGCCGGCTGGACATTCTCGCCCCCGGCAAGGACGGGCTTGCGATTCTGTGGAATGTACGGGAGATTGACCGGACTCCGAAGAAGAACTGAGGACGACAGCCATGCCTAAGATTACGATGATTGGCGCAGGCAGCATGATCTTCTGCAAGACGCTCGCCATGGACATCCTGGCGACGGATGCCCTCAAAGGGAGCGAGATCTGCCTGATGAGCCGCACGAGGCCGAAGCTGGACCGGATGGAAACGTTCCTGAAGGACGTCGTCAGGGAGAACGGGCTGCCTGCGAAGGTCTGGAGCACGGTCGATCGTCGCGCCGCGGTGAAAGACGCCGATTATGTCATCTGCATGGTTCAGGTCGGCGGCGTCGAGGCGTTCGGGTTCGATTACAGGATTCCTCTCAAGCATGGCGTGGACCAGTGCATCGGCGATTCCCTCGGCCCCGGCGGAGTCTTCCGTGGCCTGCGCACGCTGCCAGTGATGGCCGGTCTCATCCGCGACATGGAGGAACTGGCGCCGAAGGCCGTGCTCCTCAATTACACCAACCCGATGGCCGCGGTGTGCCTGGGGATCGGGCGTCTGACGCAGCGCGTGCCCTTTATCGGTCTCTGTCACGGCGTCCAAACCACGCTGGACCTGATCAGCCGCTACGTCGCCTGCCCAAAGGACCAGATTGATTTCCTCTGCGCGGGGATCAACCACATGGCGTGGTTCCTGAAGCTCCGCGACAAGCGCACGGGCAAGGACTTGTACCCCGCCCTGCGCCGGAACATCGAAAAGCCGGAATACTACGCCAACGAAAAGGTCCGCGGCGAAGTGATGCGCCAGTTCGGTTATTTCATGACCGAGTCCACCGGGCACCTCTCCGAGTATGTGCCTTGGTTCCGCTCCTCCGAGCGCGCACTGGAGACCTACTGCGACGAACCGGCTTTCGGCGGCGAGAGCGGCGCGTACTACAAGTACTGCGCCTTCATGGGGAAGAAATACGGCCACGTAGACTACCTCGCCACCGAAAGCAAGCGGCTGGGCAAGCGCAGCGTGGAGTACTGCTCCTACATCCTTGAAGCCATGGAGACCGACAAGCCCTTCCGGCTTAACGGCAACGTGCGCAACGACGGCTATATCACCAATCTGCCCGCCGGTTGCTGCGTGGAAGTGCCGGTTCTCGTGGACAAGCAGGGCCTGCACGCGCTGCGCGTCGGCGCGCTGCCGGCGCAATGCGCGGCCCTCAACCAAACCAACGTCACCGTCCAGAGCCTCGCCGTCGAAGCTGGGCTGACCGGCGACCCCGAGCACATCGTTCACGCCATCGCCCTCGACCCGCTCACGAGCACGCGCTGCACCCTGAAGGAGGTCCGAGAGATGGTCGCCGAGATGCTGAAGGCCGAGGCGCCGTGGCTGCCGCAGTTCAAGGGCAAGCGTCTGAAGGCGACGCCCACGATCTCGATCCCTCGGAAACTCGCCCGAGTCGAGGTGCCGCTCGACCCGGCCCTGGCCATCGCAAACCGATTCGGCGAATTGGCGGCGCGAAAGGTCTGAACAGGAGGAACATATGGCCGAGAAGAAGAAAGTGCGCATCGGGTTTGTCGGCGTGGGCTCCATGGGCCAGTGCGCGCACCTGAAAAATTACGCCGTCATCCCCGAGTGCGAAGTGGCCGCCTTGGCGGAGTTGCGCCAGGATACGGCCAAGCAGGTTGCCGCGCGCTATGGCGTGCCACGGGTCTACAGGAACCACGAGGAGATGCTGGCGAAGGAGCAACTCGACGGCCTCGTAGCCCCGCAGCAGTTCACCCGGCACGGCACGCTGGTGCCCGAGCTCCTCAAAGCGCGCCTGCCGCTCTTTACCGAAAAGCCGCTCGCCGGCTCTATTGAAATGGGGGAGAAGATCGTCAAGGCCGCGAAGGGGAGCGGCGCCTTCATGATGGTCGGCTATCACAAGCGCAGCGACCCCGCGACCATGGCGATGAGGCGGGAGCTTGACGCCCTGAAGGCCTCCGGCGAGTTGGGCCCGCTTCGGTACGTCCGCATCACGATGCCCGCCGGCGACTGGATCGCGGGAGGATTCTGCGACCTGATCCAGGGCATGGACCCGCCGCCGACGATCCCCAGCGATCCGCCGCCCGCCGACATGGACGCGGCCACTTATAAGACGTACCTCGACTTCGTCAACTACTACATCCACCAGGTAAACCTGATGCGCCATCTCCTCGGTGAACCGTACACCGTCACCTTTGCCGACCCGGCCGGCGTGCTCCTGGTCGGCCAGAGCGCGAGCGGCGTCACCGTCTCCATTGAAATGTCGCCGTATCAAACCAGCGTAGATTGGCAGGAATCGGCGCTGGTCGCCTTCGAGCGCGGCTGGCTCCGTCTCGACCTCCCGGCGCCGCTCGCCAGCAACCGTCCCGGCCGGCTGACGATCTTTAAGGACCCGGGCAAGGGCGCGGCGCCGCAGACGATCATCCCGCAGTTACCCTGGGTCCATGCGATGCGTCAGCAGGCGATCAATTTCATCCGCGCCGTTCGCGGCGAAATGCCGCCGATGACCGGCGCCGCTGAGGCGCTGGAGGACCTGCGCGTCGCCCGGCAGTACGTCCGCCTTTGGAAAGGGCGTTGAGCCGGCCGCCGCTCGCGGTTGAAACTTTTCCTCAAGCGGGGTATATTCAATCCGAGAGGGCAGCGAAAGCTGCGCGACTCGCCCCAGGCCATGTGGCTTCGGTGTTTCCCTTTTCCTTCTTGCACTGATATGGACCCAACCAAGAAAATCGGCGAGTTTCTCGTAGGAATCTTCGGTTCGCGGAATGAACGCCTGATCGAGTCCATGCTTGAGACGGTCGAGGAGATCAACCGCCTCGAACCGGTGATGCAGAAACTCTCGGACAAGGCGCTGAGCGCGAAAACGCAGGAGTTCCGCAACCGCCTGGCCGATGCCTTTCACGGGCGCGATTTCACGCGCGAAGAAGCCGACCGCGAGCTGAATGTAATTCTTCCCGAGGCATTCGCTGTCGTGCGCGAGGCGGGCCGTCGCGTTGTCCATACGCCGGACCTGCAGAATCCCCAGCCGATGCGCCATTTCGACGTGCAACTGGTCGGCGGCATGGTCCTTCATCGCGGGTGCATCGCGGAGATGTCCACCGGCGAGGGCAAGACACTCGTCGCGACGCTGGCGGCGTATCTGAACGCGCTTCTCGGCCGGGGCGTCCACATTGTGACCGTGAACGATTACCTGGCGGGCCGCGACCGCGAGTGGATGGGCCCGCTGTACGAGTTCCTGGGCCTGACGACGGGCGTGATCCTGCACCAGCAGGAGTACGGCCCGAAGCGCGAGGCCTACAACTGCGACATCACCTTCGGCATGTCCAGCGAGTTCGGCTTCGACTACCTGCGCGACAACATGCGCTGGAGCGCCGAAGAACAGGTGCAGCGGCGCGGGCTCTACTACGCGATCGTGGACGAGGTGGACAATATCCTGATTGACGAGGCGCGCACGCCGCTGATCATCAGCGGGCCTTCCGAGGAATCCACCGATAAGTACTATGTCGCGGACCGTATCGCGCGCCGGCTGCACAAGGAGGAGCATTACACGGTCAAGGAGAAGGAGAAATCCGCCAACCTCACCGAGGCCGGCGTCGCCGTCGCCGAGAAGACCCTCGGCGTCGGCAGCATCTATTCCGGCCGGAATGCCGACTGGCCGCACCACATCGAGCAGGCCCTGCGCGCGCACAGCCTGTGGAAGCGCGACGTGGACTACGTCGTCAAGCAGGGCGAGATCATCATCGTGGACGAGTTCACCGGCCGCATGATGCCGGGCCGCCGGTGGAGCGACGGGCTCCACCAGGCCATCGAGGCGAAGGAAGGCCTCCGCATCAAGGAAGAGGACCAGACCCTCGCCACCGTGACGTACCAGAACTTCTTCCGGCTCTACAAGAAACTCGCCGGCATGACCGGAACGGCCATGACGGAAGCGACCGAGTTCGACAAGATCTACAAACTCGAGGTCATCCGCATCCCGACGAACCGTCCCTTGATCCGCACCGAGTTCCCGGACGTGGTCTATCGCACCGACCCGGAGAAGTTCAAGGCCATCGAGGAAGAGGTCGTCGAGCAGCACGGCAGCGGACGGCCGGTGCTCGTCGGAACGATCTCCATCGAGAAGTCCGAACGCCTCTCCGATCAACTGAAGCGCCGCGGGATCAAGCATGAAGTCCTCAACGCCAAGCAGCACGAGCGCGAAGCGGCCATCATCGCGCAGGCCGGCCAGATGGGTCACGTGACGATCGCGACGAACATGGCCGGGCGCGGCACCGATATCGTGCTGGGCGCCTTCACGACCGCCGAACTCCTGGAACATTGGAAAAGCTGCGACCTGGCGCCGAAGGACCTGCGCGCGGACGTCCCGATGTCTCAGTTGCAGGACCGCCTGACCGAATTCTGGGCGCAGAAGTTCCTCGACAAGGAGACTCTCGACAAGACGCCGCGCGAGAAGTGGGCTGAGGCGCTCGAGAAGTTCTGGCGCGAAAACCGGATGTCGCCGCTGCGGATTACGACCGCGGTCGCGCAGCTGGGCGGACTGCACATCGTCGGCACCGAGCGCCACGAGGCGCGGCGGATTGACAACCAGCTCCGCGGGCGCGCCGGGCGGCAGGGCGATCCGGGCTCTTCGCGTTTCTTCCTGAGCCTCCAGGACGACCTCATGCGGATCTTCGCTTCCGATCGCGTCAGCTCGATCCTGAGCCACATCGGCATGGAGGAGGGCATGGCCATCGAGCACGGCATGGTCACGCGCTCCATCGAGCGCGCGCAGAAGAAGGTTGAGGAGCACAACTTCGAAATTCGGAAACACCTCCTCGAATACGATGAGGTGATGGACGAACAGCGCAAAGCGATCTATGGCCTCCGCCAGCAGGTGCTCGAGCACGCCGACCTCAAGTCGCTCATTCTCGAGATGATCGAGGACACGCTTCAGGACGAGATGAACGACCTGATTCCCACCGACATGGCCTCGGACGACCGGAACGGCCGCCCGTTCTGCGATTGGGCGGCGAAGCAGGGCGTGGCCATGGAGATCGCCGAATGGCGGGAGCGCGACCGGAGCGCGATCAAGGATTTCTTCGGCTCGCGGAAGGCGACGCTTTGGGCCGACCAGCCGATCGAGAAGACCATTGGCGAATGCGTCGCGAACGCCGCAGCGCTGACACTGCAGAACGAGACGCCGTTCTTCCGCTGGAACCTGCCCGCCCTGAGCCGCTGGGCGCGGCATAACGGCCTGGCGGCCGAAGCGGAGGAGATGCGCGCGGCTTTCATGAAACGCCTCATCGGCGCGGTCGAAAAGGCGGCCAAGGAACAGCGCGCGGAAACGGACGCCGACTCCGCCGTGCAGATGCTGACGGAGCAGGCGGTCGGCACGTACGTCGAAAACGCCGTCGCAATGGAGGAATGGGACCTGCACGGCCTCGAGAAGTGGGCCGAGGCGGCGGAAATCTCGCTGCCGATCAGCCAATGGCAGCATGGCGATGAAGAGTCCGAGCCGGAAGGAGACAGCCTGTCGAGTCAGCTCAACGCCGTGCGTGAACAGATTCAGGAACGCCTCAAGCGCGCCATCCGAAACCGGCGGCCGGCCGACATGATCGCCCGGGTCGCCACTCGAGAGTTCGAGAGACAGATCGAGAACCTTTGCACCGAGGCGGAGGGCGATCTCTCGACGGCGCTCTCGTGGCTCGATCGCGCCCTGGGAGTCTCGCTTTCCCAGACAGCCGCCGAGGCGGTCATCGTCGAGGAACGCGCGCAGATCGAGAGCGGCCTGGCACGGCAGCTCGTCGCAAAGTTGTCCGGCAAGTCGCGGGAGGACTGCCTGCGCTTCTGCTCCGATGACATGGTCGAGACGTTCCTGGCGCTGGATCTGGCCTCTCAGGAGCGGAATCTCGCCGGCCTGTGCGACTCGCTCTCCCGCAAATATGGCGTGGCGTTGGACCCGTTCGACCTGTCGAAGCTTGAAGCCCGGCAGATCGGCGAGACGGCGATCCAGAAAATCCGCGAAGCCTATGATCGCCGCGAGACGGAACTGGGCGCCGAGCGCATGCGCCTGATCGAGCGCTTCCTGCTCCTCCAGAAGTTCGACGTGAAGTGGAAGGAGCACCTGCTCGTGATGGACCACCTCAAGGGCGGCATCGGGCTGCGCGGCTACGCGCAGGTGGACCCGAAGGTGGAATACACGCGCGAGGCGCGCCAACTCTTCGACAAGATGAAGTCGTCGGTCCGGCAGGAGGTGTCGGACCTCATCCTCAGACTCGAGATCGGCAAGCCGCCGGAGGCCCCGGACTCCGCAACGCCGACGCCGGCGGCCCCGATCGGGCCTGCGGGCATCTGGGGCGGAGCGAAGGCTTCGCACGCCGAAAACGCGCCCTCTGCCGTGGCGCAGAGCGAAGCCGCCGGCATCCGCAAGCAGCAGCGCGCCGCGATTGACGCCTCGTCGCGCGCGGTTCGCCCTGAGCCGATCAAGGCCGCAGGCCGAGTGGGCCGCAATGATCCCTGCCCGTGCGGCAGTGGAAAGAAATTCAAAAAATGCTGCGGCAAGACCGGCTGAGGGCGGCGAGAATGACCCTGCTCCTCGACGCGGTGTATCTCCTTCTGGCTCTGCTCGCCTCGCCTTACATCCTCTTCCGCATGGCGCGCTCGCGCCGCTGGCGGGCCGGGCTTGCCCAGCGGCTCGGGTTCATCCCGCCGCGTTCCGGCGGAAGGCCATGCGTCTGGATTCACGCCGTCTCCGTCGGCGAGGTGAGCGCCTCGCGGACGCTTATTGATCGGATCCTCAAAGAGCATCCGAAATGGGAGCTGCGCATATCTACCACCACCGATACGGGGCAGAGGCTCGCCGCCGGACATTATGGCGCGGAACGCTGCTTTTATTTTCCGCTGGACCTTTCCACGGCTGTCCGACGCGCTTTTCGGCGCGTGCGCCCGGACGTGATTGTGCTGGTGGAATTGGAGGTCTGGCCGAATTTCGTCCGCCTGGCCCGGTCACGCAACGTGACGGTGACGATTGTGAACGGCCGCATGCGCGAGAAATGGGTCGGCGTCTATCGCAGGCTCGGTTTTCTCCTGCGCCCCTTGCTCGATCCGGCGGGACCGAACCTCTTCTGCGTGCAGAACGAGACCTACCGTGACCGTTTCGTGCGCGCAGGATTTCCGGCCGGGAAAATCCGCGTGACCGGGACGATGAAGTACGACACCGTTCACATGGAGGCGGACTCTGCGAAATTGGAGCCGGTCCGGGCGGCCCTGGGACTGACGACGGGAGAACGCGTATGGATCGCCTCATGCACCTGGCCGGGCGAAGAGGAGGTCTGCTTGCGCGTGCACAAACGCCTGCAGCAGCAGGTTCCGGCGCTCCGGCTGATCATCGCGCCGAGGCACATCGAGAGGGCGGACGACGTCGCGCGGCAGATCGCGCAGGCGGGTTACGAGGTCCGGCGCCGGTCCGCCGGCGGCGGGCCGAGCGGCCCGGCGGCGGTCGGCCTGCTTGACAGCGTCGGCGAATTGGGATATCTGTATGCGATTGCCGAATTCGTTTTCATGGGGAAGAGCCTGACCGCCCGGGGCGGTCATAACATGCTCGAGCCGGCGGCGCTTGGCGCGGTGCCGGTGTTCGGTCCGCTGACCGACAACTTCCAGGAAGAGGCGCAGCTCCTCCTGGATGCCGGCGCGGCGGAGCGCGTCGCTGACGAGGCCGAACTGGCCGAGACGCTGCTGCGGCTGCTGCGCGAGCCGGCAGTCCGGCGGGAGCGCGCGCGGAAAGGCCGCGAGGCGGTGCTCAAACGCCAGGGCGCAAGCTGCCGGAACATGGATGTTCTAAGCCAGGCGGTCGCATCCCGTATGTCAGATCGCGGAACGACCGAAGTGACCCGGGGCAGGTGATCCGGGTTTCGCGCTCGGACTTTCGGCGAAGGAATTCGGTTTGTTCGTTCGGCTCAACATAGTGAGAGGAACGCGATGAGGAAGTACTACTTCACCTCCGAGTCAGTCGCCATGGGACACCCGGATAAGGTGTCCGACCAGATCTCCGATGCCGTGCTTGACGCGATCCTGGCGCAGGACAAGTGGGGCCGCGTGGCCGTGGAGACGCTGGTGACCAGCGGTCTGGTGATGGTCGCCGGTGAAGTCACGACGAATTGCTACGTAGACGTGCCCGCCGTCGCGCGCGAGGTGGTCCGTGACGTCGGTTACGTGGACGCGACGTGGGGATTCAACTTCGAGACCTGCGGCGTCGTCACCAGCATCCACGGCCAGTCGCCCGACATCTCGCAGGGCGTGACGGAAGGCGAAGGGCTTCACCCGGAGGCGCAGGGCGCCGGCGATCAGGGGATGATGTTCGGCTTTGCCTGTGACGAGACGCCGGAATTCATGCCGCTGCCGATCCATTTGGCGCACCGGATCATGGAGAACTGCGCGGCGCTCCGGCAGACCCGCAAAATTCCCTGGCTCCGGCCGGACGGCAAATGCCAGGTCACTGTGGAATATCACGACCGGAAACCCGTTCGCGTGCACACGGTCGTCTGCTCCGTACAGCACGACCCGGACGTGTCGCATGACGAGATCGAACGCGACATCATCAACAAGCTGATCAAGCCGACGGTCCCGCACAAGTATCTCGACTCGCGCACGATCTACCATATCAATCCGACCGGCCGCTTCGTCCTCGGCGGGCCCATGGCCGACACCGGCCTCACGGGCCGCAAGATCATCGTGGATACGTACGGCGGGCGCGGGCGGCACGGCGGCGGCGCCTTCAGCGGCAAGGACCCGAGCAAGGTGGACCGCTCGGCAAGCTACGCGGCGCGCCATTGCGCGAAGAACATCGTTGCGGCCGGCTTGGCCGGCGAGTGCGAGATCGAGGTGGCCTATGCCATCGGAGTCGCAGATCCGCTGGCGCTCTACGTGGATACCCGAGGCACCGGAAAACTGCCCGACGCCAAGCTCGAAAAGATCGTAACCCAGCTCTTTGACTTCCGTCCCAAGCCGATGATCCAACGCCTGGACCTGTTGCGGCCGATCTACAAGGAAACAGCCCGATTCGGCCATTTCGGGCGCAACCTGCCTAATTTCACCTGGGAGCGCCTGGACATGGTCGAGGCGTTGAAGCAGGCGGCGAAAGTTTGATCGAGGCGTGTGCGCGGCGAGCTTTAGAAGGCGTTCATCGTGAAAACAGGGTGCGACGTGAAGGATATGTCTCTGGCCGGCGAAGGGAAAAGGCGAATCCTGTGGGCCGATCGGGATATGCCGGTGCTTCGCATCGTGCGGGAACGGTTCGCCAAAGAAAAGCCGCTCAAGGGGATGACGCTGGCGGCGTGCCTGCACGTGACCGCCGAGACCGCGAACCTCTGCCGCGCGCTGATTGCCGGCGGCGCGAAGCTCTCGCTCTGCGCCTCGAACCCGCTGAGCACGCAGGACGACATCGCCGCCTCGCTCGTTCGCCATTTTGGAATTCCGGTGTTCGCAATCCGGGGCGAAGGGACGCAGAGCTACTACCGCCACATCCGCGCCTGCCTGCAGACGCTGCCGACGATCACTTTCGACGACGGCGCCGACCTCGTCAGCACGCTGCACGGCGAATTCGCCGACCGCTGTGACAAGATCCTCGGCTCCATGGAGGAAACGACGACGGGCGTCATCCGCCTGCGCGCGATGGAACGCGAGGGCGCGCTCCGGATCCCGGTGATCGCCGTCAACGACGCCGACGTCAAACACCTCTTCGACAACCGCTACGGCACCGGCCAATCCACCGTGGACGGCATCATCCGCGCTACGGGCATCCTGCTGGCCGGGAAAAACGTCGTCGCCGCCGGATACGGGATGTGCGGCCGCGGCTTTGCGGCCCGCGCGCGCGGCATGGGGGCGAACGTCATTGTCACCGAGGTCCGGCCGCTCCGCGCGCTCGAGGCGGTCATGGACGGCTTCCGCGTGATGAGCATGAAAGAGGCCGCGCCGATCGGCGACCTTTTCTGCACGCTCACCGGCGACATCCACGTGCTCCGTGCGGAGCATTTCAAGAGGATGAAAGACGGCGCGATCGTCTGCAACTCCGGCCACTTCAATGTCGAGATTGATCTCGACGCGCTCCGGAAGCTCGCGCGGAGCGTCAGCAGGGGCGTGCGCCGGCACGTGGATCAATTCACGCTCGCGGGCGGGAAACGAATTTACGTTCTGGCCGAGGGCCGCCTGATCAACCTGGCCGCCGCCGAGGGGCATCCGGCGTGTGTGATGGACATGTCCTTCGCGACGCAGGCGCTGGCCGCTGAATGGGTGGCGAAGCGCAAGAACCCGTTGCCCGTCAAGGTCCACGACGTGCCGCGCGAGATTGACGAATGGATCGCCCGGCTCAAGCTGCGGTCCATGGACATCGCCATTGACGCGCTGACGCCGGAACAAAGCAAGTACCTAAAGTCCTGGGAAATGGGAACCTGATCGTTGCCGGTCGCCGAATGAGGATGGATGAACGGCGGATCGTCATTCAGCGAGTGCCGGCCGGGACCAGTGCCGGGAAGATCAACCCGCCGAGCCATAAGCGCATTCCGACTTTACGGGCCCCCATCTCGACGCCGCTCGCTCGACGCTATGCTCCGAACTTCTTCATCTTCTGCGCATTGGCCAGCATCAGCGCCATCGCCTCCACGGCCGGGAAGCGCCCCAGCGACCCGCGCGCACACTCCCGCTCGGTGAAACGCTCCGCCCCGTCCGACCGGCAATACTTCGACCAGAGCAGGAACGGGCACGGATGCCAGGAGTGGCCCTTCAGCACCGCCGGGGTGGAATGGTCGCCGGTGACCACGATGACGTCCGGCTCCAGCGCGAGCAGCGTCGGGACATGGCGGTCCAGCTCTTCGATGATCTCGACCTTTTTGTCGAAGTTCCCGTCCTCGCCGTAGGAATCCGTTTTCTTGATGTGAAGGTAGAAAAAATCGTGCTTCTCGAACTCGCGGCTCAGCGTGTTGAACTCGTCCTCGATCGTCTCGCGCGGCTCCAGGACTTTCATCCCGACCAGCTTGGCCAGGCCGCGGTACATGGGATAGGTGGCGATGCAGGCCGGGTGGAGCTTGAAGCGCTCGGTCATGCTCGGGATCGCCGGGTACTTTGCGAAGCCGCGCACGAGGACGGTGTTCGCCGGGTGGCAGCCTTCGAGCACCTCGGTCGCCAGGCGGATGAAATCGTTGACGATGTCGGCGGTGCGCTCGGCTTCCGGGGCGAGCGGCTTGGCCAAAACGGGCGGGTGAGCGTCCTTCTGCGGGTCGGCGTCTTCGACGCGTCCGTCGAGGCCGTCTCCGCGGAACAGCACGGTGAACCGATGCTCCTTGCCCGGCTCAATGATGACCTCAACGTCGCCGATCCTGGGGATGGCCTTGGAGAGCAGGGCGCAAAGCTCGCGGCTCTTCTCAGTGGCGGGGCGGCCGGCGCGGCGGTCCACAATGAAGCCCTTGTCGAGCGTGGCGAAGTTCGCCCGCGCGGCCACGTCGCGAGCGGTCATCGAAAGGCCTACGCCGAGCGCCTCGAGCACGCCGCGGCCGATTTCATACTGCAATGGGTCGTAGCCGAACAGCGCTAGGTGCGACGGCCCGCTGCCCGGCGTGATGCCGCGGGCGACCGGGTCGGTCAACCCGCATTCCGACTCGCTCGCGAGCTTGTTCAGGCAGGGGATGTCCGCCGCCTCCAACTCCGTCCGCCCCTCATGCGGCACGCCGCCGAGACCGTCCGCCACCAGCAGCACGATCTTGGCGGCATTTTGCTCGGTGAGTTCGCGCAGAATTCCATCTGGGATCATGGGCATCTCCTGGAAGCGCAATACTCAACGTTAATCGGTCGCCGGCCTGGCTGAAGCCTCGGACGAGGACTCGAACGCGAAGCCGACATCCTTGCTGATGAAGCGCAACTTCCCCCCAGGGAAGAATCGCTCAAATCGTTCTACGTAGTAGACCGGGTTCTGCCTCCCCCGCAGATAGAGGAAGTTGAGGAAACGAAGGCGCTCGGCGTTGTTCGGCAGCACCTCGAACATTCGGGCATGCCGCACGGTTGAGAGCCTCCTGCCGCCGCGGAGAAAAGCATACATCTCGCGGGCGAGCCCGACCTCCACGTGCGGCAGCGCGCGGACGATCCCCGCGACGCCGAGGTTGATGAGCCGGCTCTGCATGGCGGGGGACAGTTCCAGGTGTCCGGCCAGATGGCGGAGCCGGTGTCGGAGCCGGAGGAAGATCTGCTCGGGCGTGCGTTCGCCGGCCGGAATGCGGCCGGCGATGTGGGCGCGCGCGTATTCCTCCAGCGCGGTGGCCGCATCGAACACCTGGAAGGCCAGCCGGTGCCGCTTCTGGATGTAACGCTCGACCTCCCTGGAGAGTTCGTTGGCCAGCAGTTCGCGCGCCTCGGCCTGGTCCTCCGCGCTGATCGTGTGGACCACGGTTTCGTCGAAGAGGCCCAGCCTCTTCATGGAGTGCATGATCCGAACGGCCTGGAACCGGGCCTTCACCTCCAGGCTGAACTCGCCGAGATTGTCCGCGCGGTAAATCGGCAGCCGCAGGAAGAGCACGTTGTCCACCGCTTCCTCCAGCTCCTTGTCGCGCAGCGCGGGCTGAACCTGGTACAACGTTCTGCACAACAGCAGCACGATGTAGAGGAGATGAATCTCGCCCATCCCGAATTTGTTGATGACGCAGAAATTCCGCAGCAGCTCGAAGTCCTTGCGCAGGCTCTCAGGCGAGGCGAGATAGCGCACCGTCTTGTCGTTCGGCCGGTCGAGGATGACGGCCTCCGGGTAGAGCTGGTTGTGACGCAGCGCGTCCAGCAATCGCCCGAACACCACTTGCGACGTCGCGAAGCGGGAGTCGCTTGTGGGCGAAGCCCACGCCGCGCGGTAAGCGTCCATCGCGGCGAGACGATACTCGCGGATCGAAATGCCCCCCGTATCCTTCAACCAGTCGGCGGAATCGCCCAGCAGCGTCAAAGCAGCCAACTCACCGGACATGACCTCGTGTCTCCCCCTTCGGGCATAGAGACAATTCCCTCACCCGCCATAGAATACCGGACAAATGGCCGCGGCGCAAGCCCCCACCGTTAAAAAATACGTTCAGCGGTTCCGGCTCATTTTCTTCAGGAAACGCCGCTCTCGCCAGGCCAGGGACTGGATGCCTTGCCGGTGCACCTTCTCCAGCAGCTCATCGAGCCGGCGCTCGTCCGCCGCCTTGTGCGCCTGTCGCACGGCCGAGAGTTGCTTGGCGGGAAATCGCGCGATGGAGAACCTGAGTCGCGGCCCCGCGCGGATGATCAGGTAGCCGTACAGCAGACCGGCCAAGTGCGCCAGGTTCGCCACGCCATTGTCCGAAGTCTGGAGCAGGCTTACGGCCTCGATGCCGATCACGATAAGGACGAACGTCCAGACGCGCATCGGAAACAGGAACATGAAAAGGACCGTGCGGTTCGGCCACCACAGCGCGTACACCATGACGAGAGCCATGATCGCTCCCGAGGCGCCCACGCATGGCTTCTCCAGAGGCCAGACGAAGTAGTGTACGGCCGCGAAGGCCAATGCCGCGAACACAGCCGCCGTCAAGTAGAACAGCAGAAACCGCCGCGCCCCCCAGACGACCTCGATCTCGCGGCCGAACCAATAGAGGAACAGCATGTTGAAGAGGATATGCAGTATATTCGCCGGGTCATGCAGGAAGGCGTAGGTCAGCAGTTGCCAGACGCATCCGCGCGCGAACACGTCCGTCGGCCGCAGGGAAAGGCAGCGGAAGAACGCGTTGAACGCCGCGGGCTGTGCATGGACCATGATGATTTCCAGCACGTACACCGCGACGTTGACGATGATAAGCCGGCCGACAACCGTGTGAAAAAACAATCCCCCGGCAAACCGCGGACCGGTCTCGTCATAATCGCCTGCTGCGTAGTCTGGCTCCCCCTCGTACTTGCGCATGTCGGTCTCTGCTCAGGCGTACCGACGATCAATGACCTTCGCCAGCTTTCGCAATGCCTCCGACTCAATCTGGCGGACCCGTTCCCGGGTCAGGTCAAGGCGCCGGCCGATCTTCTCCAGCGTCATCGCCTCGGCGCCTTCGAGGCCGTAACGCAGTTCGAGCACTTCCTTTTCTCGTTGCGTCAGAGCGGCCAGGCTGTGCTTGATCATCTGGTGGGTGTTCTCAACGAGCAACTCATGTTCCGGCGGCTCGATGCGATTATCGGCGAACGAGCCCTCGAAGACCCAGGACATGTCCGGCGCGCGGTCGGTCGTCGCGGCGGCGCGGAGGGCGCGGTTGATCATCCTCATGCGTTCGGCCGAGACCGCCATGCGTTTGCCGATCTCCTGGTCGGTCGGTGGGCGCGCGAACTTCTCAGTCAGTTGCTGGCTAACGCGTCTCCAGCGGGCGATGAGCTCGACCATGTAGCCGGGCACGCGCACGGCCGGGCCGCAGGTCTGCAGCGCCCGGCGGATGTGCTGGCGGATCCACCAGGTCGCGTAGGTGCTGAACCGGGTGTGCCGCTCCGGCCGGAAACGCTCGACGGCCCTCATCAGGCCGATGTTTCCTTCGGCGATGAGATCCATAAGCGGAACGCCCCGGTGGGTATATCGCACGGCCAGGTGAACGACCAGACGGAGATTCCGGCGGATCATCTCGTCGCGCGCCTCTTTGTCGTGGCGGCTGACGCGGCGCGCCAGGTCCGCCTCCTCTTCAGGGGTGAGGAGGCGGAACTGGTCAATCTCCTTCAGATAAGCATCCAGGCCCGGCTCATCGAACCGCATTGCCACCTCGAAAGTCTGAGTCTTCCGCGCCGAGGAACGCTCGGGCACTCTCAAGGAGCGGGCTTGGTTTCGGGCTCAGTCGCCGGAGTTTCAGTTTCAGGGGCGGCCTTGGGCGCTTCGGTCTCGGCGGGCTTCGCCGCCGCTTCGGTCGCCGCCGGCGCTTCGCCTGCCGCGGGGCCGCTGCGCATGGAGAGGCCGATCTTGCGCGCTTCGGAGTCCACTCGCAGGATCGTCACCTGCACTTCCTGGCCCACCTGCACGGCTTCCTCCGGCTTCTCGATCTTCTTATCGGACATCTCCGAGATGTGGAGCAGTCCCTCGAGGTTCGGCTCGAGTTCGACGAACGCGCCGAACGAGGTCAGCTTCGTGATCTTCCCGCGGACGACCTGGCCGGCGCTGTACTTCGCCGGGATGTTGCTCTGCCACGGATCGCGCTCGAGCTGTTTGAGGCCCAGCGCCACCCGTTTCTTCTCCTCCGAAACGCTCAGGACCACCGCTTCCACGCGGTCGCCCTTCTTGAGGAGTTCCGACGGGTGGTTGATCTTCTTCGTCCACGACATGTCGCTGACGTGGAGCAGGCCGTCTATGCCTTCCTCGAGTTCGACAAAGGCGCCGTAGTTCGTCAGGTTGCGCACCCGGCCCTTGATGACCGTTCCGGCCGGGTACTTCTCCTCGACGTGCGCCCACGGGTTCGACTCGGTCTGTTTGATCCCCAGCGAAATCTCCTGCTTCTCCTCGTTGATGCCGAGGACGACGACCTCCACGATATCGCCGATCGCGGCGACTTCCGACGGATGATTGACGCGCCGCGTCCAGGACATCTCGGAGATGTGCACGAGCCCCTCGACGCCGTCCTCGAGCTTGACGAAGCAGCCGTAGTTGACGATGTTGACCACCTCGCCCTTGTGGCGCGAGCCGACCGGGTATTTCGCCGGCACGCGCTTCCACGGGTTCTCGGTCTTTTGCTTGAGGCCCAGGGCGATGCGCTCGCGCTCCTTGTCCACGCTCAGGATCATCACTTCGATATCCTCGTCAATCGCCACGATCTCGGAGGGATGGCTGATCCGGCTCCAGGACATGTCGGTGATGTGGAGCAGGCCGTCAATGCCGCCCAAGTCCACGAACGCGCCGAAGTCCGCGATGTTTTTGACCGTGCCCTTGCGAGTCTGGCCGACCTGGATCTCGGCCATGACCTTCGCCTTCATCTGCTCGCGCTCTTCCTCGATCAGCTTGCGGCGGCTGACGACGATATTGCGGCGCTCCTCATCAATCTTGAGGATCTTGCAGGTCACCTCCTTGCCGATGTACTCGGCGATGTCGCCCGGCCGGCGGATGTTGACCTGCGAGGCCGGCAGGAACACCGGCACGCCGATATCCACGAGCAGGCCGCCCTTGATCTTGCGCATGACGCGGCCGGTGACCACATCGCCTTCCTTGTGGTCGGTGATGATCTTTTCCCAGCCGCGGATGCGGTCGGCCTTGCGCTTCGAGAGCACGATGACCCCGGCGTCGTCCTCCACGGCGTCGAGCAGCACCTCGATTTCGTCGCCCGGCTTGACCGAACCGCTGTCCGAGAACTCGCTGAGCGGCAACAGGCCTTCGGATTTATAGCCGACATCCACGACGACGTCGCCTCCGATGATGTTGATGACCTTGCCCTTGATGATGGACCCGGACTCGAAAGACTTGATGGACTCGTCCACGGCCCTGTCAAGGTCCTTGACCGCCGGGTCCGCCATGGCCGCCTCGACCTCGCGGTCAATTTCCGACCGGTCCACGTTCATGTCGTTCAGCATCAGCTCGTCAACCATCTTCGTCTCCTTGGCTGCGCCTCGCCGTTGACCGCGGGAGAGGGCTCCGGCCCTTCCTGTCACCCGGCCACTGAATGCGGGCGCGGGTCCGGAAAGCGATCGCTGTTTCAGGACCCGGGCGGCCCGGCGCATTGCCGAGACCCGAACGCCCCGGTCCCATATTCCGGACGATCCTGTCTGACCGATGCTGCTCCGATCTAGGAGCAGATTTTGCGTTTCCTGAGTTCCGTTTCGAGCCGCGACAATTCCGACTGCAACCGCTCGACCAGCCCTGCGCGCGACAGCCGACGCTGCTCTTCCGGCTGGATGGCGCTTCCGTAAAGGACCGAGATCTCGCCGGTCGTCGGCGTTGAGCCGCGCGGCCACACTTCGAATGCGCCCTCAATCACCGCAGGCACAATCGGCGCGTTCGCGCGCTCCACGATCGCCAGAATCCCCCAGCGCAACGGGGCGATTTTGCCGTCCGGCGTCCGCGTCCCTTCCGGGAAAACCACCAGGCAGTCGCCGTTCCGCAGCCGACGCACCGCCTCGCGCATGGCGGCGATATCCAGCCCGCCGCGCGTCACGGGGAACGCATTCACCGCCGAGATCAACCGGCCGAACACCGGATTCCGAAAGAGCGTCCGCCGGGCCATGAAGCTCGCCGAACGCTCCACGCCCAGCGACAGCAGTATCGGGTCGAGATAGCTCTGATGATTCGACACGATCAACACGCCGCCGCGCCGCGGCACATTGAGCTGTCCGAAAACGCGGATGCGGAACGCGAGGACGAACGTAATCCGGAACACCGCCCTCGCGACGACCCAGAGCAGGCGCCTGCCGATCAAGTCTCTTTCCTCTCAGCCGACTCGGCTCGCGGGCCTGTCGCCGAAACATTACTTATATCAAAAAGGGTTTCGCCCGCGCAACGCTGATTCGGGGTGCGGGCGGGATGACAGACCGGGCGAAGGTTCGCACGCGCCCGTGAGAAAGCAGGCCGGGATGAGGTCTCCGCAAGGGGGCCCCGGTTGCGTTGGACAGTCCTTCGATGGACCGGGTATGATGTGCTGGCAACGGCGATGCACGACCTGGCTTTCTCAAGGCAGTGCGCGACATGGGGCTATTCATTGCGATTTTCCTCGCCATCTATGGCGGAATCAATTCTTACTTCTTCTGGAAAATCCATGCCGCCTATCCCGGCCCGGAGGTCTTCACGGCGCTCCTGGTGATATTCTTCATATTCGCGATCGCGGCCCCGATCCTCGTGCGCGTGTTCAAGCGTCAGGGATACGTCCGCCTCGCCTGGCTCGCGGCTGCGGTGGGCTATTCCTGGATGGCCATTCTGTTCTGGTTCTGTGTGCTGGCGCTCCTGGGAGACGGCTGGAACCTTGGGATACGCTGCGTGGCCCATTTCAAACCGGCCGCGTCCGCCCTTCTGCTCCGGCCGAAGCCGGCACTGGCGCTTTACGGCCTCGTAGTGCTGACGGCCGCCGGCTGGGGGCTGATCGAAGCGGCGAACATCCGGCTCAAGGAGGTCCATCTCAGCACGCCGAAACTGGCCCACGGCGCGGCGCCGGTGCGGATCGTCCAGATCACGGATATTCATCTGAGTCCGATCCTGAAAGCGCGGACCCTGGCGAAGATTATCCGCCTCATCAACAAGGCCGCGCCGGACATTCTTGCCTGCACTGGAGACCTGTCGGACGAGCCGTACAAGATCGGGAAAAGCCTGGCGGAAATGCTCGCGACCGTGAGAGCCCCGATGGGCAAGTTCGGTTGCCTGGGGAATCACGAGTATTATACCGGTTTGCAGAACAGCCTGAGCTTCTACCAGACAGCCGGGCTGAAGACCCTGCGCGGGGAATCCGTCGTCGCCGGGCCGGTGCGGATCGTCGGCGTGGATGATCCGGCCGGACTTCAGAGAAGAGAACCCTGTTTCCTCGATGAGCCGGTCGCCCTGGCGGGCGCGGACGGCATGCGGCCGGCGATCCTGCTCAAGCATCAGCCGAGGATCAATCCGGCATCGGCAGGGCGGTTCGATCTGCAGCTCTCCGGCCACTTGCACGGCGGCCAGATATTTCCGTTCAACATGGTGGTCTACTGCTTCTATCCGATCACTCCCGGTTTGCACCGCGTCGCGCCGGACAGCTATATCTACCTCAGCCGCGGCACTGGAACCTGGGGCCCTCCCATGCGCCTCTTCGCGCCGCCGGAAGTGACGCTGATCCTGCTGGAACCCGAGTGATCCGCTCAATCACTGTCGTCGCGCCTTCTTCGTGGCGTCCAGAGCGGCCAGGTCGAGCAAGTCCTGTGGACGCGCGGCGGCCCTCTTCGCGCGCAAGAGATCGTTGAAGCCGATGATGCGTATCGGCGTGCCACCATAAGTCGTTTTCAAGGCGTTTCGCCATGCAGTCTTGAACCGGACTCCGGGAACACCCGGCATGATATCCACTCGGTTCGGCGCAACACCGATTTGAAAAATGATTTCAGGATCCTTGAAGTCCGTCTCCGAAACACCCCTGAGCGGGGCGCCGAACTGCGTCAGCGCTCTCCATGTCGCCTTCGCATTCCTCGCCGCTGGCTCAACCCAGATGTCGAGGTCCTTGGTGTACCGTGGTTCAGTGTAGTGGATGACCGCGTGCGCGCCGACGACGAGAAACCGTACGTGGAAGACGTTCAATGTGCTGAAGAGATCTTTGAAGTCGCGGTTGACGGCCATCTGTACCCCTCATCGCCATGACCTCGCGCACCATTTCCCACGCGGCGGCAAAACGGCCTTCCGCGCCGACTTTGTCCCAAAACTCGAGATCGAACTCGCGCTCGGACTCGCCTCGACGGCCCAGGCGCGCCATGATGATTCGTTTCTTTGCCATAGCATCAGTATAGTCGAAAACGTCTTGGAAGTTAAACGGATGCGGATGTTCGGTTTCTGCGTCTGCCGCGCTCGCCCGCCGGGACGAGCAGCGCAAATCCGGACTTTTCGTCTTTGACGCGGCGGACCTCGGCGCCGGTGATCTCGACGAGGACCGCCTCGCCGACCAGCCACGTCTTCACGCCCTTTCTGAGGCATCCGGTCATGGTTCGACCGGCGCGGCCCAGCGCGGCGTGCATGTGAAGCACGGGCTTGCCGTCGGCGCCCGGCGCCAGCACCCCGACGCCGGAGACTTCGTGCGCGCCGTCGAGCGGAAGCGCCATCGGGTCTGGCGGCATCGCGGCCGAATCGCGCGGGCCGACGACCACTTCGCCGCTGCCGACGCCGCCCACGAGCAGCGCGTAGCCGGTCGAGACAGCGCGCGCGGCGGCGAACCGCTCGATGCAGTCCGGGATGACGTCGCCGTCGTCGAGGCGGATTACGAACACACGCCCCACACGCCCCTCGGATGACCTCATGTCTTCTTCTCCTTGCGAAGCTTTCGTTTCCGGTCGCCTGACTTCAAGGGGATTCTCCGCGCGCCTTCCGGCGCGGGAAGGGCTTTCCCGCCGACGATCAGCTCCGGCAGCCCCTCTTCGATCACCAGCGGCTCGGTCACGTCGGGCTGAAGCTCGGTCAGGAAGCGGCTCGGCTTCATCATCACCAGCCGGTCGGAGCGGCTGCGCTGGAACTGCGGGACCAGCAGGTAAAGCTCGTCCTTGGCCCGCGTCACGCCGACATGGAAGACGCGCCGCTCCTCCTCTTCCTCTTCGCGCGTGTTGAGCGCGAAGTCGGTCGGGAACCTGCCGTCCGAGAGCCACGGGATGAACACGATCGGCCATTCGAGCCCCTTGGCCTGGTGCACGGTCGAGAGGATCACGAACTCCTGCTCCTCGGGACCGCTGACGACCGTCTCGCCGGAGAACTCGCCGGCGAGCGACACGTCGGCCAGGAATGCCTCCAGAGTCTTGTACTGCGCGGCAAAGCTGATCATGCCGCGGATGTCCTCCTTCCGGAGCGAGGCGTGATCGTAGTGCGATTCAAGGTAAGTCCCGTAAGGGCCCGCCATGACGCGCTCCATCATCTCCGCCGGCGATTGCAGTGTCGGCAGTTCGCGGAGGAGGCTGACGAAGTCGGCATAGAACGGGCGCGCCGGCGCGGGCAACACGCGCGCCGTCTCCGGTCGCGCGGCCTCATCGAGCGGATGGTCGAATCCGGAAATGTGAAGCCATGCCTTCCGCGAGGAGGCGCTGCCGACCTTCGGAAGGAGTTGCAGCACGCGGAGCCACGCGAGTTCGTCCATGGGGTTCTGGACGAGCCGCAGGTGCGCCACGACATCCTTGATGTGCGCCTGTTCGAAGAATCTCAACCCGCCGCGAACCTGGAACGGGATATTCCGGCGCCGCAGCTCGAGCTGGATTTCGATCGAGTGCCAATGGCTGCGATAGAGAACCGCGATGTCGTTGAGCTTTCGCTCCTGGTCGAGCAGATGGAGAATGTACTCGGCGATGAACTGCGCCTGGACGCTCCCATCATGGCAACACGACACGGCCGGCTTCAACCCGGACGGCCGCACGGCGCGCAGTTCCTTGGGCAGCCGGCGCGTGTTGGCGGCGATGCTGGCGTTCGCCAGGGCCAGGATCTGCGGCACGGACCGATAGTTCGTCTCGAGACGGTACTCCCGGACGTCCGGATATCGCTCCTTGAACCCCAGGATGTTCTCGAAACTCGCCCCCCGGAAACTGTAGATGGACTGCGAGTCATCCCCGACGACGCAGACGTTCCGGTGCGCCGACGCCAGCGCGTCCACGATCGCCCCCTGGACCGCGTTTGTGTCCTGGTACTCGTCCACCAGAATGTGCTGAAACCGGTCGGACAAAACCCGCCGGACATCCGGATGCTGCGTCAGCAGAATGAGCCACCCCGAGAGGAGATCGTCGTAGTCGAGGAAATGCCGCTCGCGTTTGCGCACGGCGTACAGCTCGAGCACCCGCCGGATCTCCTCGGACTGATCGGCAAACATCGGATACCGCCGGTCGAGGACTTCCTGCAGCGGTTGCAGCGTGTTCTGCAGGAAGCTGGAGATCTCCATCAGCACTTTTTTCTGCGGAAAGCGCTTCTTTTCAATCCGCACCCCGGAATCGGGCACGCACGACTTCAGCAAGCCGGAGGCGTCCTCGCGGTCGAGGATGGTGAATTCGGGAGAGATGCCCAGCTTGCTGCCGTACTGCCGGAGAATGCGGTTGGCGACGTGGTGGAACGTGCCGGCCCAGAGGTGGCGCGTCTCCTGCTCCACGAGCAACTCGACGCGGTGGACCATCTCGCGCGCGGCGCGGTTCGTGAAGGTGACCAACAGGATGCGCCCCGGATCCACGCCCGCGCGCACCAGCCACGCGAGGCGATACGTCAGCGCGCGCGTCTTCCCGGTGCCCGCTCCCGCCACGACGAGCATGGGCCCGCCCGGCGCGGTCGCGACCGCCAGCTGCTCTTCGTTGAGCGCCTCGGTAAAATCGGCCGCGTCAACTTTCTTGTGAGTGTGCAGAGCGAATTTTCGCGTCATGGCGCTCTCGGAAAACGACTGCGGGGCTCATCTCGAGTTCCCGTCGGAAGACGTCGCCCGGCCGGCGAATGCCCTGTATATTACCATAAGTCGCGGCGGCGCTTCCTGCGTCCGCGCCGCATAGGAGTTTCTCCTACGCGAAGAACCGGCAGCCGCCCGATTGATTGCCGCTGTCAGTCTGGTAAACTCGCCTCAGTGGGGCGAGAACCGGTCGTCGGGGGATGTGGGAGGATGTACGGGGGCAAGCCTGGACGGCCGGATCGAAAGTAAGACGGCTCGGCGTGAAAGCGTCGAGCCGTCTTCTTTTTTACTCCAGCTTCCCGCCCGACAATGGGTTTCGCAGAGGAGCGCGTCAGCTTGCAGGGCGAACGATGGGAAACGCGTCTTTGTAGTGCCGGATCTCCGGCGCGCCGCCGTCCGGCAGGATCACGGCAACGACGTCGAACCGAAGCGTGTGCCCGTGCAGGCGGTTCCGGTCCGCAAACTCGCTCGCGGCTAGGCAGATGCTGCGCCTCTTTCCAGCGCGGACGGCTTCCTGGGGATCGCCCCAGTCCCCCGAGGAGCGCAGCTTCACTTCAACAAAGACGATCTCGTCGCCGTCGCGCGCGATGAGATCAATCTCTCCGAGCCGGGAATGCCAGTTCCGGCGCAGGATCTTGCAGCCCAGCTTGCGGAGGAATTCCTCCGCAACCCGTTCACCCCGCTCGCCCAGAACGCGCCCCGATTTCCCAGGCACCGACGATCACTCCTTCGCAGGAGCTTTTGCCTCGGACGCTTTCTCGCCGCCGGTCTGCGGCTCGGCCTCCGGCTGGCTTTCGGACCCGGCCACTTCGTGGACGGTCCGTCCCTTGATGCGCGTCGCCTTGCCGCCGCGGCGGCGCAGGTAGTAAAGCTTGGCGCGACGGACTTCGCCTTTGTGGCGGACACGCACTTCGGTGAGCAGGGGACTGTGAAGCGGAAAAGTCCTCTCGACACCCTCTCCCTGTACGAGGCGGCGGACCTTGAAAGTCTCCCGCACGCCGGCGCCCTGCCGACCGATGACGGTGCCGATGAACACGGAGATGCGTTCCTTGTCGCCTTCCTTGACCTTCGTGCGCACTTCCACGGTGTCGCCGATATCGAACTCGGAGACCGTCTTCTTCAACTGCGCTTTTTCGAGCTCCTGCACGATGGGGTTCGTCATAGCCTTGCTCCGACCCAAAACGAGAAATGGAAAACGACCCAGCCGGGCGCCTTGCGAACTCGATTCCTTCGCGTCACGGCGAGGGGCCGGCGGCCCCTCGCTTTATGAGCAGATCCGGCTTCCTTTGCGCCGTGCGAAGTCTGGCCTGCGCCGCGCGCCACTCCGCAATGCTGCCATGATCGCCGGAGAGCAGCACCTCGGGCACCTTCATGCCGCGAAACTCCGGCGGCCGCGTGTACTGAGGATATCCGAGCACGCCTTGCGCGAACGAGTCGCGGCGGCTCGATTCTTCATCGCCGAGCACGCCCGGGATCAGTCGGACGGCGGCATCCACAATGACCATGGCGGCCAGCTCGCCTCCGGTCAGGACGTAATCGCCGATGGAGATCTCGTCCGCTTCAAGCCCGATCGGGATCCGTTCGTCATATCCCTCATAGTGGCCGCAGACGATGAGCAGGCGTGGCTTTGCGGCCAGTTCCGCGGCCACCGCGTTCGTCAGCAGGCGGCCCTGCGGCGAGGTCAGTATCCGGTGCGCCCGCCCCGCCTCGCGTTCGACTTCCTCGACGGCCTGGAACACCGGAGCGCAGGTCATCACCATGCCGGGTCCGCCGCCGTACGGACGGTCGTCCACGTTTCTGCGCGAGCCCTCGCCGAACGGCCTGAGATCGTGGACGTGGCACTCCACGATCAGCTTCTCCTGGGCGATTCGCAGGATGCTCTCGCGCAGCACCGGCGGGAACATCGCCGGGAAGAGCGTCAGAATATCCACGCGCATGACATCCCGTCCTCGGTCATCGCGACGCTGTGGGCGGCGGCCGTCAGGCCTTCTTGATTCCCGCCCGTTTAAGCATGCCGGCGACCGTGTCCGTCGGCTGCGCGCCGACGCCGAGCCAGTACTGGACGCGGTCGCGGTCGATCGCCACCTGCTTTTCCTTGTCGGCGGCGCGCGGGTCGTAGTGGCCGAGCACTTCGAGTTCCTTGCCGTCGCGCTTCGCATGCGCATCCGTGGCCACGATCCGGTACGACGGACGATTCTTGCGGCCGGTTTTCTTCAAACGAATCTTGACTGCCACGTGTCCTCCTTAACGTGAGTGACCTGTCATGGGCGGGCGGGGTCCGAGACGCGGAACTCTCGGGCCCGCCGTCGGCGGAAACCCAAGCCCTTTCGGCCCCTTGCCGCCCTCTCCGAAACGCTTCATGAGTTTCATCATCTGGCGGAACTGCTTCAGGAGGTGGTTGATCTCCTGCGAGTTGCTTCCGCTCCCCGCGGCGATGCGGCGGCGCCGCGAGCTGTCAACGATCTCCGGGTTGTTGCGCTCTTCCGGGGTCATGGACCGGATGATCGCCTCGACCCGCGGAATCTCGTCCTGGGCCGAGGAGAAATCCATGCCGCCCATCCCGGGCAGAAGACCGAGCATGTCCTGAATGTTCCCCATTTTCTTGAGCTGCTGGAGCTGCTGCAGGAAGTCCTCGAGCGTGAGGGTCCGCGTCCGGATTTTCTCCTGCAGCACCCGGGCGCGCTTCACGTCCACTTCGGCCTGGACTTTTTCGACCAGCGTCACGATGTCGCCCATGCCGAGAATGCGCGAGGCCATGCGGTCGGGGTGGAACTCCTCGATGGTGTCGAGCTTTTCGCCGACGCCGATGAACTTGACCGGCTTTCCGGTGACCGCCTTGATGCTGAGAGCCGCGCCGCCGCGCGCGTCGCCATCGAGCTTGGTCAGGATCACGCCGTCCATGTCGAGTTTGGAGTTGAACTCATTGGCGCTGTTGACCGCGTCCTGGCCGGTCATCGCGTCGCACACCAGGAAAATCTCCTGCGGCTTCGCGCGAGCCTTGATCTCGAGCAACTCCGCCATCAGCTCTTCGTCAATGTGGAGACGGCCGGCGGTGTCGAGAATCACGATGTCGCAATTCGCCTGGCGCGCGGCGTCAATCGAACGTTCGCAGATGCGGGGCGGGCGGCCGCCCTCCTCGGAATAGACGGGCATGTGCAGTTCCTCGCCCAGCACGCGCAACTGCTGCACGGCGGCGGGGCGCTGCATGTCCCCCGCGACGAGCATGGGCGAGTGACCGCGCTGCTGCAGATAGCGCCCGAGCTTGCCCGCCGTCGTCGTCTTGCCGGATCCCTGGAGGCCGGCGAGCATGATGACGGTGGGCGGGTGCTCCGCGAAGCGGATCGCGTGGTCCACCGGGCCCATGAGTCGGACCAGTTCGTCATGCACGATCTTGACGATCTGTTGTCCGGGCGCGACGCTCCGGAGCACTTCCTGGCCGAGCGCGCGTTCGATGCAGGCGTTCGTGAATTCCTTGACGACTTTGTAGCTGACATCGGCTTCGAGCAAGGCCGTGCGGATTTCGCGCAAAGCGTCGCGGGTGTTCGCCTCGCTGATGACGGCGGTGCCGCGCAGCTTTCTGAAGACGGCGTTCAGGTTTTCCGTGAGCGATTCAAACATGCCGCTGTTCTCGAAGGGGATCGGCGAAAACATCTCATTATATCTTTCCGCCCGTGATTATCAAGTCAGAAGGGCTTGAATCGGACCGGGATGTGTGATAACATGTCGCCGCTATAGACCTGGCGCGCGAGGATGTGAACGGATGCCCCCCTAGCTCAATTGAATAGAGCGCCGGCCTCCGGAGCCGGAGGTTGCAGGTTTGAGCCCTGCGGGGGGTGCCAGATGCACGCACTCCCTTCCAGGTGACTTCGCCCAGTGCAGACAGGCGGCTGCAGATCCCGGGCTTTGTCGCGAACATCGCCGGGGTGGGGGAGTCTTATTCCTGAAATCCAGTGTTGCAAGTCGCGGCCGTTTTGGTATAATGCAGTTTCCGATGTGTCCGCGCCGACGATGTCGCTAGCGTAGCTCAATGGCAGAGCGGCGGTTTTGTAAACCGCAGGTTGTGGGTCCAATTCCCACCGCTAGCTCCAGAAGACGCCGGGGAGATACCCAAGCGGCCAAAGGGGACAGACTGTAAATCTGTTGGCACTGTCCTTCGCAGGTTCGAATCCTGCTCTCCCCACCATGGCGGGCGTAGCTCAATGGCAGAGCTCCAGCCTTCCAAGCTGGCTGTGTGGGTTCGATTCCCATCGCCCGCTCCATTAGGGGAAGCGACGGCCTGCTGACGGCTGAGTGAAGGGCGCTGCCTTAGCTCAGTGGTAGAGCGCGTCCTTGGTAAGGACGAGGTCCTGGGTTCAACCCCCAGAGGCAGCTCCACGCAATCTGACGCGCTGAGTCCGGTGCTCTCAATGGGCATACCGGAGTGATATAGACCAGGATAGGAGGTAGACAATGGCAAAGGAAGTCTTTGTTCGGTCGAAGCCGCACATGAACGTCGGCACGATCGGGCACATTGACCACGGCAAAACGACCTTGACCGCCGCGATCGTTAAAGCGCTCTCGGCCGTCGGACGCGCCAAGATGCGCGAGTACGCCGACATCGCCAAGGGCGGCATCGTCCGCGACGCCAACAAGACCGTCACGATCCAGGTGGCGCACGTCGAGTACGAATCGGAAAAACGCCATTACGCCCACGTGGACTGCCCCGGACACCGCGACTACATCAAGAACATGATCACCGGCGCCGCGCAGATGGACGGCGCGATCCTCGTGGTCGGCGCCGACGACGGCCCCATGCCGCAGACCCGCGAACACCTGCTCCTGGCCCGCCAGGTCGGCGTGCCCGGCATCCTCGTCTTCCTCAACAAGGTTGACCTCGTGGACGATCCGGACCTGCTCGAGGTCTCCATCATCGAGTTGCGCGAACTCTTGACCTCGTACGGCTTCCCGGGCGAAGAGATCCCGATCATCCGCGGCTCCGCCCTCAAGGCGCTGCGCTCCAACGACCCCAACGGGCCGGACTGCAAATGTATCCACGAGTTGATGACCGCGCTGGACACGTACTTCCCGGAGCCGGTGCGCCCCATAGACCAGCCGTTCCTGATGCCGATCGAGGACGTGTTCAGCATCAAGGGCCGCGGCACGGTCGGCACCGGCCGCGTGGACCGCGGCATCGTGAAGGTCGGCGACGAAATCGAAATCGTCGGCCTCATGCCCGAAGTGCGCAAGACCATCGTCACCGGCGTCGAGATGTTCAACAAGACCCTGGACACCGGCCAGGCCGGCGACAACATCGGCGTCCTCCTGCGCGGGATTGAGAAGGACGACCTCGAGCGCGGCCAGGTGCTCGCGAAGCCGAAGTCCATCACGCCGCACACCAAGTTCGAGGGCGAAGTGTACGTCTTGGGCAAGGATGAAGGCGGCCGCCACACGCCGTTCTTCACCGGCTACCGGCCGCAGTTCTACTTCCGCACCACGGACGTGACCGGCACCGTCACACTCCCCGAGAAGGTCGAGATGGTCATGCCGGGCGATAACGTCAAGCTCACGGTCGAGCTCCAGACGCCGATCGCGATGGAGGAGAAACTCCGGTTCGCGATCCGCGAAGGCGGCAAGACGGTCGGCGCCGGCACGGTCACGAAGATCATCCAATAATCGAAACGTTTATCGGAAGGTTTCGCGATGCGCGAGTATATGAGCCTCGAATGCACGGTGTGCGGAAACCGCAACTACCGCACCAGCCGCGAAACACGAGGCGGCAAGAAACTCGAACTGAAGAAATATTGCAAGCACGACCGGAAGCGGACTGTCCACGTCGAGAAGAAGAAGTAATTTCTTCCGTCGGGCGCGGCCGCGCGGGCGAACGCCGAGCCGCGTGGATGGGCAGGCCAGTAGCTCAATTGGCAGAGCATCCGTCTCCAAAGCGGAATGTTGGGGGTTCGACTCCCTCCTGGCCTGCCAATGATCGAACGGTCCGCGGCGAGAGCGGCGCAGGCTCAACTTGAAAAGGCGGCGGAGGCAGGATGTTCGAGATCTACAAAAAGGGCCAGGGCACGACCGCGCGCTGGATTGCGGCCGTCGGCATGGGCGCCCTGGCCGCGTTCGGCACTTTCGAGCTGTACGACTCCCTCAGCGCGGTCGGCGGCAGCTTCCACCTCGGCGGCGTCGAAGTCACTTACAGCACGCTGGCCAGCGTCCTGGTGTTCCTGGCGGCGGCCGCCCTGATCGCCTGGCTGATCAACCTGCCGAAGTTCGTGGACTACCTGATCATGAGCGAGGTCGAACTTCGCAAGGTTTCCTGGCCGACGCGCGAGGAACTCAAACGGCAGACCACGGTGGTCATTATTGCGCTGGTCGCGTTTTCACTGGTGCTGTGGGTCGCGGACCTGATTTTCACGTCCGGCATCCTGCACCTGTACAAGCAGTAGGTCCGGCTTTTCGGAGAGACTTCCCCTCATGTCCAAAAACTGGTACGTCGTGCGCGTCCAGAGCGGCAAGGAAGACCAAGTGCGCGAAGCGCTTGAGCGCCGAGTCCGCGCGGATGCGCTCCAGGCGACCGTTTGTCGCATCGTGGTGCCCAGTGAACGGATCTCCGAAATCCGCGGCGGACAGAAGCGCGTCCGCGAGCGCAAAATTTATCCCGGTTATATCATGATCGAGATTGAGACGGGCGAGGTGGTGGATATTCCCCAGACCGCCTGGTTCACCATCCGCGAGACGCCGGGGATCGGCGACTTCCTGAGCGATGGGAATCGCCCGATCTCCATGTCCAAGCGCGACGTCGAGAAAATCCTCGGCGAAGTCGAGCATCGTGAAGAGGCGCCCAAAGTCAAGATCGGCTTCTCCGGCGGGGAAGCGGTCCGGATCAAGGAAGGCCCGTTCGAGAACTTCGAGGGCACCGTCGAGGAGGTCTCGCCGGCCAAGGGCACCGTCAAGGTCATCGTCACGATCTTCGGTCGGCCCACCCCTGTTGAGCTCGAGTACTGGCAAGTGGAGCGAGTGTAGCGGTTTCGTCGGAGTCAAACATGGCCAGCAAACCGATCCTAGCGAAGATCAAAATTCAATGCGCCGGCGGTCAGGCCACCCCGGCCCCGCCAGTGGGCCCGGCCCTCGGCCAGCACGGCGTCAACATCGGCGAGTTCGTCCGCAAGTTCAACGAGCGGACACACGACGCGGCGGGGATGACGATCCCGGTCGAGATCACGGTTTACCGCGACCACTCGTTCGATTTCATCACGAAGACGCCGCCGGCCGCCGTCCTCCTCAAGAAAGCCGCCGGGGTCGCGAAGGGATCCGGCGTGCCGAACAAGGAAAAAGTGGGTAAGGTCACCCGCGCGCAGGTCCGCGAGATCGCCGTGCTGAAGATGAAAGACCTCAACGCCGCCGATGTGGCCGCCGCTGAGCTCATCATCGCGGGAACCGCGCGCAGTATGGGTATCGAGATTGCATAGTGGAGTAGGTTCATGGCCATAAACAGCAAACGATTTCGCGAGGCGCAGAAGAAGGTTGACGGCAGCAAGCGATACGCCGTCGCGGAGGCGGTCGCCGTGCTTAAGGCGTTGCCGCCGGCGAAGTTCGATGAGACCGTGGAGATCTCCATGCGGCTCGGCGTCGACGTCAAGCAGCCCGACCAGATGCTGCGCGGCTCCGCGAGCCTGCCGAAGGGCCTGGGAAGGGAAAAGCGGGTCATCGCTTTCTGCGTCGGCGCCGCCGCCGAGGCCGCCAAGGAGGCCGGCGCCGTCGAGGCCGGCGGCGAAGAACTCGTCAAGAAAGTCCAGGACGGCTGGACGGAGTTCGACATCGCCGTGGCCGCCCCCGACATGATGCGCATCGTCGGCAGGCTGGGCCGCGTCCTCGGCCCGCAGGGCAAGATGCCCTCGCCCAAGAGCGGCACCGTGGCCGAGAACGTGCCTCAAGCGGTCAAGGAGTTCCGGGCCGGGCGCATGGAGTACCGGACCGACGCGACGGGCAATCTGCACGCGCCCGTCGGCAAACTCAGCTTCTCGGAGGAAGACCTCCGGCAGAACGTCGAGTCCTTCATCGCGCACATTCAGGCCGCGAAACCGGCCGGCGTGAAGGGCGTGTTCATCGTGGGCGCGTACCTCTCCTCCACCATGAGCCCGGCGATCCGACTGGCGGTATGAGACGCATGAACTTTTGACTTCAGGGAGCGCGCACATGCCGAAAGAGATGAATCGCATGATCGCTGCCGAGATGGAGCAGCGGTACCCCAAAGGCACGAACTATCTTGTGGTCGGATTCGAGAAACTGACCGGCCCCGAGACCGCGCAGTTCCGCAAGCTGCTGCGCGACAGCCGGATTCACATCGAGGTCGTCAAGAACTCCGTAGCCGCGCGAGTGCTCCAGGGCAGCGGACTCGGCGCCGGGGCCAAGTTCCTGCAGGGGCCGTCCGCGCTCGTGACCGGCCCGGCGGACCTGCCGGCCATATGCAAGATCATGGTGGAGCAGTCGAAGAAACTCGAGAACCGGATTTCCATCCGCGGCGGCTTCATGGACGGCGCCGCGTACGAGAGGGCCGGGATCCTCGTCCTGGCGAGCATCCCGCCGATGGCGGTCCTGCGCGCCCAGATGGCCGGCAGCCTCCGCGCCCCGATGGCGCGCGCCGCCGGCGCGTTCCAGGGCATTCTCCGGAGCCTGGCCTGCGCTCTCGAAGGAATCCGGAAACAGAAGGAAGGGATGAGTCCGCCGCCCAGCCCGCAAGCGGCAGCTTCTGGACCCGTCCCCGGCGGAGCGGCCGCATAGGCGCCTCGCCGTCGCGGGCTTGGCGTGGACGATCGGGCCATAGCGCCGCTCGGTCACTGCGAGAAACGAAAGCGGTTCTCCGTGATCTTGCGCGCGCGTGGCAAAGTTAAAGGCTAATAAAAGGAGAGGACTCATGGGCGAAGCAACTCAGGCCGCCGCGTCGTTATCCCCGAAGGTGCAACAGGTGCTGGATCTGGTTTCCGGCATGACCCTGCTCGAATCCGCCGAGCTGGTCAAGGCGTTTGAGCAGAAGTTCGGCGTTTCCGCCGCGCCCGTCGCCGCTGCCGCCGCCGCTGCCGCTCCGGCCGCCGGCGCCGCTGCCGCCGCCGAGGAGAAGACCGACTTCGACGTCATCCTCGCCAACGCCGGCCCGAACAAGCTCCAGGTGATCAAGGTCGTCCGCGAGTTCACCACCCTCGGTCTCAAGGAAGCCAAGGCCCTCGTGGACACCGCGCCGAAGCCCGTCAAAGAAGCGGTGGGGAAGGAAGAAGCTCAAAAGATCAAGGCCAAGCTCGAGGAAGTCGGCGCTAAGGTCGAACTGAAGTGAGCAGGCGGACGGTCAACGACAGACGATGGTCCATCGTCCAGGGGCCGTCGTCGTTCAGGTGCTGATGCAGATCCGGAATTTCAGCAAAATCGGCGACGTGATTGAAGCGCCCGACCTGGCCGAATTGCAGGTTGCGGCGTACGGGAGATTCTTGCAGCCGGACCTGCTGCCGCACCAGCGTAAGCCGATCGGCCTGGAAGCCATTTTCCGCGAAATTTTCCCGATCGTGAGCGGCGATGGCCTCCTCCGGATGCAGTACCTCGGTTACGAGTTGGGCCAGCCGTACAGGTCCGAAGAGGAGTGCCGGCACCTGGGGCTCAGCTACTCCTGTCCGTTGCGCGTCCGTCTTCGGATCGTCGGCGCCGAGAGCGTCGAGGAAGACGTGTACATGGCTGACGTCCCCAAGATGATCGGCTGTGGCGAGTTCATCATCAACGGTTCCGAGCGCGTCGTCGTCTCGCAGATTCAGCGCTCCGCCGGCGTGGATTTCGACGAGGTCAGAGACGACCACGGCCAGACCGCGCACTCCTGTCGCTTCATCCCGGAGCGCGGCACCTGGGTCGAGTTCACCATCGGACGCCGCGACGTGCTCCAGGTGAGGTTGGGCCAGAGCGGGCGTATGCCCGCCACCTGGCTCCTCCGGGCGATGCTCGGACCCGATGGGGGCGGAGATGCGGACATCCTGGCGCTGTTCTACGAGCGGGAAACCCTGCCGGTCGCCGACGGCCGAAAGGCGGATTCCCTCGACGGTCGCTATCTCGCCGGCGAACTGGTCAACCCCGAGACGGGCGAAATCATCGCGCGCGCCGGCGCGCGCATCAGCCGCGAGTTGAGCGAAACGCTGGCGGTCTCAGGAATGAAGCAAGTCGCCGTCCTGAAGAACGTCGAGGACAAACTCGTCCTCAACACGCTTGAAAGCGACCCGTGCAAGAGCTACGCCGAGGCGGTGCTGTGCATCTACCGGCGCTTCCGCCCCGGAGAGCCCGCCTCGCTCGAACGCGCCGCCGAGTTGTTCGCCGGCCGTTTCGCCGAAACGGTCAACTACAGTCTCGGCCGCGTCGGGCGCTTCCGCGTCAACCAGAAGTTCCAACACGGCGTCCCGCCCGACCGGCTGACGCTCTGCCGGGAGGACATTCTCTGCGCGATCCGCTATCTCATCAGGCTGCGCGAGAAAAAGGAGGATGCCCGTCCCGACGACATTGACGACCTGGGCAACCGCGTCCTCAAGCCGATTGACAAACTGCTCGAGCTACCGGTCCGCGAAGCGTGCATCCGCTGGCGCCGCTCCGTCCGCGAGCGCCTCGTCCCCGGCGAAGGCGGGAGCAAGGTGCCTTCGCCCCGCGAGATCGCCGGGACTCGCGCGCTCGCCGCCGTCTTCGAGGAATTCTTCGGCCGCGGCGAACTCTCGCAGGTCGTGGACCAGACCAACCCCCTCGCGGAGCTGAACCACGTCCGCCGCGTCAGCGCGCTCGGCCCGGGCGGGCTTAACCGCAAACGCGCCGGCTTCGAAGTGCGCGACGTGCACTCCTCGCACTATGGGCGCATCTGTCCGATCGAGACGCCCGAAGGCGCCAACATCGGCCTGATCGCCTCTCTGGGCGTCTTCGCCCGGGTGGACGAGTACGGCTTCATTACCACGCCGTTCCGCACGCTGCGCAACGGCTCCGAGATCCGGCACCTCCGCGCCGACGAGGAACGCGATGTGCTCATCGCGCCGGCCGGTTGCGAACGCCGCCAGGTCAAGAGCGTCGCTCGCGCCCATGGCGAGTTCCGCGAAGCGCAACTGGCCGACATCCATCTCGAGGACGTCTCGCCGCGGCAGATCGTCGGCGTCTCGGCCAGCCTGATCCCGTTCCTCGAGCACAACGACGCGAACCGCGCCCTGATGGGATCGAACATGCAGCGGCAGGCCGTTCCGCTTCACCAATCCGAGCGCGCGCTGGTCGTCACCGGCATGGAAGGCGCCGTCGCCCGCAGCTCCGGCATGGTGGTCATGGCGCGGAAAGAAGGCGCAGTCACAGAGGTGGACGGGTCGCACATCACGATCGTTGAAGGACCCGGCGCTGACGGCCGAGGACCGACGACGGTTGTCCATCCGTTGCGCAAGTACGTTCGGCTCAGCGAAAGCACCTGCCTCAACCAGCGGCCGATCGTCCGGGAAGGAGATTCCGTCGTCGCCGGACAGGTCATCGCCGACGGCGCCGCGACCTGCCAGGGCGAATTGAGCCTCGGCCGGAATGTGCTGGCCGCCTTCATGATCTGGGACGGATACAACTTCGAGGACGCCATCATCGTCAGCGACAGCCTCATCCAGGCCGACAAGTACACCTCGATTCACATCGAGGAATTCACGGCCGTCGTTCGCGAGACGAGGCTCGGGCACGAAGAATTCACGCGCGACATCCCGAACGTCTCGGAGCGCTCGCTGGCCAACCTCGACGCCGAAGGGATCGTCCGCGTCGGCACCACGGTCCGGCCCGGCGACATCCTCGTCGGCAAGGTCGTGCCGAAGACCAAGGCGGAATTGACGCCGGAAGAGAAGTTGCTGCGCGAAATCTTCGGCAAGGCGGGCATTGACGTCGCCAACGAATCGCTGACCGTTCCGCCCGGGACCGACGGCGTCGTCATTCATGCCTACCATTACAAACGCAAGACGCAGGCGCCGGATGACGAACGTCGCGACGGCCTTCGCGAGGCGCGCAAGCTCGCCGGAGAATACGACACCCGCCTCGCCGGCGCGTTTGCGGCGATGATGCGCGAACTGGCCGACCTGCCGCTGGCGCCCGGCCAACCCGCTCTTCGGCGCGGAAGCGAACAGGCGACCGTCCGCGAGCGGCTCCACGAGGAGGAGCTTTTCCGGTTCGATCCGGACCGGTTCGCGCCCGAGGCGCGTGACCGGGCCTCGCGCATCTTCGCTCCGCATTGGCGCAACATCAGCCAGATCAAGGCCGACCGCGATCGGGAGATCCGCCGGCTCCGCTCCGGCGACGAGCTCCCGCCGGGCGTCCTCGAGATGGTCAAGATCTTTGTCGCCGTCAAACGCCCCCTGTCCGTCGGCGACAAGATGGCGGGGCGCCATGGCAACAAAGGCGTGATCGCGAGGATCGTTCCGCGGGAGGACATGCCTTATCTGCCTGACGGCACGCCGATCGAGGTCATCCTCAATCCCCTTGGCGTCCCCAGCCGCATGAACGTCGGCCAGATTCTCGAGACGCACCTCGGCTGGGCCGGACGGACGCTCGGCTTCCGCGCCCTCTCGCCCGTCTTCGACGGCGCCACCGAGGCGGAAATCCACGCCTGCCTCCGCGAGGCGGGCCTGCCCGAGGACGGCAAGGCCGTCCTCTACGACGGCCGGAGCGGCGAACCGTTCGACCAGAAGGTCACCGTCGGGTATATTTATATCATGAAGCTCAACCACCTGGTGGACGAAAAGATTCACGCGCGCGCGACCGGGCCGTACAGCATGGTCACTCAGCAGCCGCTCGGCGGCAAAGCGCGCATGGGCGGCCAGCGCCTCGGCGAGATGGAGGTCTGGGCTCTCGAAGCCTACGGCGCCGCCCATTTGCTCCAGGAGATGATGACCGTCAAGAGCGACGACGCCGCCGGCCGCACGCTGATGTATGAATCCATCATCAAGGGGCGCAACTGTCTCGAGGCCGGAATCCCGGTTTCCTTCGATGTCCTCGTCCAGGAAGTGCGCGGGCTGGGAATGAATTTGAGACTCGAGAAGGCGCAAAGGGAGACGGGGCCGCAAAGGCGCTAGGCCGCCCGGAAAGATGAATTCCGTTCCGGCGGCCTCGGGGTCTGCGCAGCCATGCTAAAGGAGAAGGAGTTATGCCCGAGACGACTTTCGAGCGCGTGAATGATTTCACGTCGGTCCGGATTTCGCTCGCCTCGCCGGAGGACATCCGTTCCTGGTCGTACGGCGAAGTGAAGAAGCCCGAGACGATCAACTACCGGACCTACCGCGCCGAGAAGGACGGTCTGTTCTGCGAGCGCATCTTCGGGCCGGAGCGTGACTGGGAGTGCTTCTGCGGCAAGTACCGCGGGATGAAGCACAAGGGGATCGTCTGCGACCGTTGCGGCGTCAAGGTTACCCACTCGCGCGTCCGCCGCAAGCGCATGGGCCACATCACCCTTGCTGCGCCGGTGGTCCACATCTGGTTCTTCAAAGCCATGCCCTCACGCCTGGCGACGACGCTGGACATCAAGACCAGCGCCCTCGAACGGATCATCTATTTTCAGGACTACGTCGTGGTCAATCCGGGCGATACGCCGCTGAAACCGCGGCAACTGCTCTCCGAAGGCGAGTACCGCGCCGCCCGCGAGCAATACGGGGAAAAATTCGACGCCAAAATGGGCGCCGAGGCGATCCGCGAACTCCTCTCCGGACTCGACCTGGCCGGACTCGCCCGGCAGCTCCGCGACGAGCTCCGCTCCACCCGCTCCAAGCAGCGCGCGAAGGACGTCACCAAGCGCCTGCGCCTGATCGAGGCGCTCAAGGACAGCAATAACAAGCCGGAGTGGATGGTCCTCGAGGTCATCCCGGTGATCCCGCCGGACCTGCGCCCGCTGGTGCTCCTCGAGAGCGGCAACTTCGCCACCAGCGACCTCAACGACCTTTACCGGCGGATCATCAACCGCAATAACCGGCTCAAGAAGCTGATTGACCTGAACGCGCCCGAGGTGATCATCCGCAACGAGAAGCGGATGCTCCAGCAGGCGGTGGATGCGCTCTTCGACAACGCGCGCTGCAAGCGCCCGGTCCTCGGCAGCAGCAACCGCCCCCTGAAGTCGCTGACCGACATGATCAAGGGCAAGCAGGGGCGGTTCCGCGAGAACCTCCTCGGCAAGCGCGTGGACTACTCGGCGCGCTCGGTGATCGTGGTCGGCCCCGATCTGAAGCTCCACCAGTGCGGACTGCCCAAGAAGATCGCCCTCGAGCTCTACCAGCCGTTCATCATCCGCCGCTTGCGCGAACTCGGCCATGCCGAGACCATCAAGTCCGCCAAGAAGATGATCGAGCGCAAGGAAGAGCCGGTATGGGACATCCTCGAGGAAGTCATCACCGGCCACCCGGTGCTCCTCAACCGCGCGCCCACGCTCCACCGCATGGGCATCCAGGCGTTCCAGCCGGTGCTCGTCGAAGGCAACGCGATCAAGATCCATCCGCTCGTCTGCCGCGGGTTCAACGCCGACTTCGACGGCGACCAGATGGCCGTCCACCTGCCGCTCTCCGTCGAGGCCCAGGTCGAGGCGCACACCCTGATGATGTCCACCAACAACGTCTTCTCCCCGGCGAGCGGCGAACCGATCATCGCGCCCTCCCAGGACATCGTCCTGGGCATTTTCTATCTGACGTGCGACCGTGTCGGCGAGAAGGGCGAAGGGATGAAGTTCTTCGGCGCGGGCGAGGTCTTCCTCGCCTACCAGCAGAAGAAGGTCGGCCTCCACGCCCGGATCTACGTGCGCATCAAGGACCGTCCGGAAGTCCGCGACGCCGCCGGCCTCCAACAGCCGGCCGGTGCCTCCGGCCTCTACGAGACGACCGTCGGCCGCGTGATCTTCAACGACGTGCTCCCGCGCGAGATGGCCTATTACAACAAGACGCTCGACCAGAAGGGGATTGACGGCATCATCCACGACTGTCACAAACTCCTCGGGCGCGAGCGCACGATCCGCATCCTCGACGACATCAAGGAACTCGGCTTCCGCCAGGCGACCCTCGCCGGCCTCTCGTTCGCCACGAGCGACCTGGTCATGCCGCCCGAGAAGGACCAGATCGTCAAGACGACCGAGGCCGAGGTCTCCAAGATCGAGAAGCACTTCGAGCAGGGCGCCATCACCGAAGGGGAGCGCTACAACCTGATCATTGACGCCTGGACCCACGCCACCGAATCGGTGGCCGAGGCGATGATGAAACACCTCCGCAGCGACACGCGCGAAGGCCGTCCCTATCTCAACCCGATCCGCCTGATGGTCGAGTCCGGCGCGCGCGGCAGCCTGCAGCAGATCCGGCAGTTGGCCGGCATGCGCGGCTTGATGGCCAAGCCCTCCGGCCGAATCATCGAGACGCCGATCAAGGCGAATTTCCGCGAAGGCCTGCGCGTGCTCGAATACTTCAGCTCGACCCACGGCGCACGAAAGGGCCTGGCCGATACGGCGCTCAAGACGGCCGACTCCGGCTACCTGACGCGCAAGCTGGCCGACGTGGCGCAGAACGTCGTCGTCTGCATGCTCGACTGCGGCACGCTCAACGGGATCACCAAGGGCATCGTCCGGAAGGGGGATGCGATTGAAGTGCCGTTGAGCCGCAGCATCCGCGGGCGCGTCGCGCGCGACAACATCGTCAGCCTCGTGGACGACCAGGTCATCGTGGCCGAGAACGAACTGATCACCGAGGCCACCGCCAAGCGGCTGGAGGAACTGGGCTTCGAGAAGATCCGCGTCCGGTCGCCGCTGACGTGCGAGGCGCCGATCGGCATCTGCGAGCGCTGCTACGGCATGGACCTCTCGCGCGGCGAACTGGCCGAGGAAGGGCTGGCCGTCGGCATCATCGGCGC
>Ga0181536_10000723_pt1 | contig 39702 bp, 40 predicted proteins | sample PEATcosm2014_Bin_41_FD_121105 | JGI IMG/M metagenome (GOLD analysis project Ga0181536, IMG submission 121105) | Peatland microbial communities from MTU Mesocosm Facility, Houghton, MI, USA - PEATcosm2014_Bin17_60_metaG | ecosystem: Environmental > Terrestrial > Soil > Wetlands > Peat | place...
ACCCAACTTGCGCTCCAGCCCGTCGCCAGCGAACGCGGCGTCGCCAACCTGCCCATCACCACGTGCTCACGCTCGATGGCGGTGGGGGGCCTACTGATGCTCAACGAGCGAGGCGCTCAACATGCGCCTACGTCATCACGATGGAACGCGCGGGGACGCTGGGGCGCGCCTGCAGATCGCGCCGTTTCCCCAGCAAGGATCCGGCGCGAACATGGACAGGTGGCCGAGTTCAGCAGAGACAGCTGCCCACAGCGAGGAGGACACGCGTGCCCGTCACCTTGAACCACACGATCGTCTGGTGTCGCGACAAGAAACGCTCAGCCCGGTACCTCACCGGTGTCCTCGGGCTGGAGGATGCCAGGTCGTGGGGCCCCTTCATGATCGTCGAGATGGACAACGGGGTCTCTCTCGACTACCACGACTTCTACGACCCCGACGGCCAGATCATCTCGCAGCACTACGCGTTCATGGTGTCGGAGCACGAGTTCGACGAGATCTTCGGCCGCCTGCGAACCACCGGGCAGGACTACTGGGCCGATCCGGGGCTCGCCCGCAGGGCGGAGATCAACCGGAACGACTCTGGACGCGGTGTCTACTTCAAGGACCCCGACGGGCATCTTCTCGAGATCATCACGCGCCCTTACGGTGCGACCGCCGAGGAGGGTTCCCAGGCGTCGGGATGAGCAGGGCTCGCACGGGCGCTTCGGCGCGCTGCGTTAGCTCGGATGCTGCGCTTCGAACTCTCTCACCCGTGCCCGCATCAGCGTCTTCAGGAGCTTCGTCGGCAGCTCCCGCTGGTACGGGAGTTTGATGAATCCCTCGCCGAACTCGTAGCCGGCGGCCTCGACCACAGCCTTCTGGGTGGCAAAGAACTCCGGCGAGAATCGAAGCGAGCAGTGGTGCTTGAAGTTCTGAAGCATCCACTGGTTCGTGTTCTCTCCGCGGACGTAGACCGGAAGGTTCCACTTGAGCACCTCTCGCGCCTCCGGGTCGACTTCCACGCTCAGCGCCCGGAGTGCTTCGAGGTGTGGCCGCTGCACATCCTCGAGCTGCGCGAAAAAGTCATCGACACTGGTCCGCTTCGGCATCGGCATGGGCTCAACCTATCCCCGAAGCGTCGCGGACGGGCCACGGTCATGGGAGCGGGCGGTGTGGGTTGCCCGTCTTTCGAGGCCTGCCCCCACTCCGCAGGGTGGATCGACCGGCGATCACGGGCGACCGCAAACCACGGGCAGGTTGCACGAGGCACGGATTGGACACCGAATGCGGAACACCGGCGGTCACCGCCAACAGATGGTTGGTACCAGCGCAGCGCCACTTGCTGCCGATGCGCTGGTCGGTCAACTTGCGCCCGAGTGCGTTCGGCTCCCGGCACCTTCGAGGGTGCCCAGGGGAGACCGTGAGCACCGTCGGAGGTGTGCGGGGCACCCCGAGGCGCCGGCGGATCCCGCGCTCGAGGCCGATGGCCGGGACCTGCCCGGGTAGGTCTGGTCGAGCCGCCAGTTCCTGGTCGCCGGCGCTACAGGGCCGCTGCGTCCGCCACGATCCCGGTCCACTGATCGGAAGGGAGCCGATCGGTGTTGATGACCAGGTCGTAGTTGGTCGGCGACTCCTTCGATACCCCGTAGAAGCGCTTCAGGTAGTCCGCTCGTCCGGCGTCGCTCTCGGCGATCGCCTTGGTCGCCTGCTTCTCGTCGTACTTGCTCGCTTCGACGAGTCGACGAGCTCGCGTCTCGGGTGAGGCGGTGACCAGCACGCGCAGTATGTTCAGGCGGTCGGCGAGCGCGTACGACGCCGCATGGGACACGATCACCACCTTGCCCTCATCGGCCGTCTCGTTTATCGATTGGCGGATCTGGGCGCGCAGCGAGTTCTTGTCGGGTTGGGGTTCGAGTGTGTACATGATCATGGCCTCGGCGGTCGACCCCGCGACCACGCCGCTCGCCACCTCACTGAGGATCCGGTGGAGCAGCGACTTGCGCCGCTCGACGTCGGCAAGGTCGTCGACGCTCAGGTTCTGCTTCTCAGCCGCGCGGGTGACGATCTCCTCGTCAACCAGGCGGAAGCCCAGCCGGTCGGCGACGAGACGACCTAGGTCGGCTCCGCCGGCGCCGGTGGCGTGGGAGATGCAGATCACTGTGCTGGCCATGGCGAGAACAGTACCGCCCCGTTGCTTCGGGACCAACCCGCGAGCGGCGCTGGCGGCCGTCGGGGCCCACGAGCGCGAGCGAAGGTTGACGGGCGGGGCACCGGGGGTACACGTCCGGCGTCGCCGTTCGGCGGGGCCTCCACGAAGGCGGCGACCCTGGTCTCTTGACCCTGCCTCGGGACCGGGTCAGCGGTCGGCCGGTTGGCGACCGGGCTGCAGGGCACGGAACAACCGCATGCTGTAGCCGGTGAGGGTGGTGTCGGTCAGGGCCCGCGCCGAGGCGCTTCGGGGCAGGTTCAACATCGGTCCCAGCTCGCCGAAGTAGTTGCCCGGCCCGATCGTCGTGAGCCGGTCCTCGGTCCCGTCCTCGCGCACCCGGAAGATCTCGACCTCCCCCGACTCGACCGTGTAGACCAGGTCGCTCTCGTCCCCTTGAAGGAACAGCGTCTCCCCGGCTCGGAGCGTCACGGGCTGGGGCTCGCGCTCTTCCTCGGGCAGGTGCGGCCGCAGCTCGATCACCTGGTCGGCAAGCCCGGTGATGCGGTCGTCGTGGGTGGCCACCACGATCAGCCTTCCCGGGGCGGCGAGATCCCTGATGAGGCGCAGTACCCCTTCCACCTGGATGTAATCGAGGTGGGCGGTCGGCTCGTCGGCCAGGATCAGCGGCGGGTCCTGCACCAGGGCGCGGGCGATGGCCACGCGCTGCTGCTGGCCCCCGGACAGCGCTGCGGGACGGTGACCGGTCCGTTCCGCCAGCCCTACCTGTTCGAGCAGCTCCGCTGCCCGCCGGTGGGCCTTCTTGCGGGAACCGCCCGAGAGGCGGAGCGGGACCATCACGTTTCCCAGGGCGCTCAGGCTGGGGATCAGGTTGAAGGCCTGGAACACCACGCCGACCGTGTCGCGTCGGTAGAGCGAGAGCGCCGACCCGGTGAGCCCGGTCACCTTCTGCCCGGCGAACTCGATCGAGCCTGACGTCGGGGTCAGCAGGCCGGCCAGGCACGAGAGCAGGGTGGTCTTGCCGCAGCCCGAAGGGCCCAGCAAGACGACGAGCTGGCCGTCCGCCGCGTCGAAGGAGAGTCCGTCGAGCGGCCGGATCCGGTAGCCGCCGGACGGGAACTCGACGACCAGGTCCCTCACCGAGAGGGAGGCCGCGGTCATCAGCCGAAGGCGGCGGCCGGGTCGGCGCCGGTGGCCCGCCGCAGGGCGACCAGGCTCGACAGCACACCGACGATCACCGCGACCAGGGGGAGCGTGGCGAAGGCACTGGCCGGTATGTCGACGGGTTGGGCGAACAGACCACCCATGAAATTGCAGATGATCATTGCGAAGGCGGCGGCGGCGAACGTCACGATCACCGACTGGACCACCAGGCTGCCCAACAACAGCAGCGAGGACGAACCCAGTGCCTTGAGCACGGAGAAGTCACGGGTCCGCTGGAGCGCGGAGACGTAGAGCAGCGCGGCGATGATGATGGCGGCCACCGCCCACATCAGGAACTTCAGGTTGTTGATCGACGAGGCGCCTGCCGCCAACGACTGAATGGTCTGATGTTCCACCCGTTGGGCGGTGAACACCGTCAGCCCGGCCGGCGCCGTCGACGGGATTCCCTGAGTGACGATCGCCGACACGAGCGGCCGCCCGCCCAGCGTCAGGTCCTGGGCGTCTTTGAGCGTCATGTACACGATGGGCACCCCGCCCAGCAGGGTGCGGTCACCGACCTCGCCCGCCACGCGAAAACGCTGGGCCCCCACCGTCACGGTGCTGCCCACCGCGGCGCCGGCGCGGGTGTCGGCGACCAACTGGCCCGGGCCGCCGAGTGCGCGGCCCGCGTTGACGACCGGGTCGCCGAGTGCACCACGGCGCACTCCGATGACGACCACGGTCTCGGTCCGGCCGTTCACCCGGGCCACTTGCCCGGGGAGGATGACCAGCGGGGCGGCCTGGCCTACACCGGGCTCATGGGCGATCGCTGTCAGCGCCGCCTCTGGGAAGACGCTGGCGCCGGTGATGCGGCCGTCGGAGTTCGACGTGAGCACCCACCGGCTCGCTCCTACCCCGCCGACGGTGTCGATCACCTCGACGCCGAACCCGGCCGCCAGGCCGGCCAGCAGGATGGCCATGGCCATCACCAGCCCGGCTCCCAACACCGCGATGAGGAACTGGCGGTAGCGGTAGGTCAGGTCGGCGATCGTCACCGCGAACATCGCAGGGAGTCTCCCAGAGATCCAGGTGGCCTGCCACGGGTTTCTCCAGGTGGCGAGGGTTGCAACCGGCGTGCCCGCCTGCGGGAGATGGGCCGTGCGACCGACGGTCCGCCCCTTGGACCCCAATCGTCCCTCTCTCGGGCGGCGGGCGTCGGCTGAGCGGTCGGGCCCACCGGCTCACCGCGACGGCGGGGTCGTCCGACTCGTCCACGGCCGGTCCGTCGCCGTGCCCTCGCGATCCGGTTCCAACCGAGCCTCCCCGCGCGGGCCCCGTCCCCTTCTCCCCCGTCCGAACGGACCGGGCAGGGGCTGCCACAGGCCCCCCCGGCGAAACTGCGGCTCCGCTACGGTGAGGGCCGACAACTGCGTTCGTGGCATCGGGTTTCGACAGGAGGGGACATGGACGACGTGCTCCAGTACAACGGGAAGCGGGTGGTCGTCACCGGCTGCGCCTCGGGGATGGGTGCGGCGACCGCCGCCATCCTGGGCGAGCTGGGGGCCCAGGTGATCGGGCTGGACGTGAAGGCCACCGACGCCGTCGGCACGTTCGTCCCCGTCGATCTGCGCTCGAAGGATTCCATCGACGACGCCGTCACGGCCGTCGGCGGGCCCGTCGACGCCGTCTTCAGCGTGGCCGGCCTGCCCGGCCCGCCCTTCAGCGACCTCGACACCGTCCTCGTCAACTTCATAGGGGCGCGTCACCTGATCGAGTCGCTGGTGCCGGTCATGCCCGAGGGTTCGGCCGTCGCCTGCGTGGCCTCCAACGCGGGACTGGGGTGGCAGCAGCAGGTGGAGGCATTGATGGAGCTGACGTCCACCCCGGACTTCGAGACCGCCCGTCAGTGGTGCGAGGACCATCCCGAGCGGATCGCCAGCGGCTACGCGCCGTCCAAGCAGCTCATCAACGCGTGGGTCGCTTCGCGGGCCGTCGACCTGATCAAGCTCGGGATCCGCCTCAACTGCACCAACCCCGGGCCGACCGACACGGCCATGATGCCGGCGTTCGAGGAGCAGGCGGGCAAGGCGCTCATCGACGCCTTCGTGGGCCCCTCGGGCCGTCGCTCGACCGCCGAGGAGCAGGCCTGGCCACTCGTCTTCTTGAACAGCCCGCGGTCCTCCTACGTGGCGGGTGAGGCCCTCCACGTCGACGCCGGGTTCCTCGGGGCGATGGTGACCAACCGCCTCGTGGTGGAATTCCCCACCGAGTAGCCGACGGGCGGAGGGGACGGCGGGAACCCGGCCCCCGGCGAGAAGGAGGGGCCGACCTGCGCGCAGCGGGCGGTAGCGTTCCCGGGGTGGTCGAGGACATCAGAGACGGTCCGCCCGAGCAGTACTGGGACCGGCTGCAAAGGATGCTCGGCGCCGACGGCCTCCTCACCTACCGCCACCTCGGCCGGGCGGTGAACCAGGCCGTCGACGTCGACACCATGCGGCTGCGCCACGACATGCGCAACCCGTCGGGGGGGATCATGGCGGCGCCGCTGGCCATCGCCGCACCCGAGACGGGAGGCTGGCGGGACTGGGACGCGGTGCCCGCCCCGGTCGCCTACTCGCTCCACATCCTCGACGACGCCGCCGACATCGAGGAGGTCCGGATCACCCGGTCGACGGTGCGCAGAGGCCAACGCATGGGCTTCAGCCGCTCGGTGATCTCCGACGCCGCGGACCCCGGGCGGACCATCGCCGTGACCACCGGCATCGGCGTCACCCTCGGCCAACCGCCGCCGGGATTCCGCCCGATCGACCCACCCCCGCAAGCTCCCGACGACGCTGACCTGCCATCGCTGCGCGTCGCCTTCGGCGCCGCTCGCGACCCCGACGGCTGGCGACTGCCCGAGCTGGGCCCCCGCCACGCCTCGACCTCGGCGTCCCTGCACCTCGGGCCCATCCACGTGGTCTTCGAGGCGGCGGCCATGGAGGCCGTGGCGGCACGGACCCGAACCCACGACATCCAGGTCGAGGACTGGGGCGTGCACTTCGTCTCCCCGGGCACGGTCGGCCCCTTCCTGGTGCGGACCGAGGCGCTCTCCGGCCGCGGCCCGCGGGTGGCGGCGCGCCTCACCCTCGTCGACGAGGGCCGTGACGAGCGGGTCGTCGCTGTCGGGGCTGCCACCTTCCGGGCCCCCTGACCCGTCCGCCGCGTCGGCGCGGGCCGCAACCTCCAGGGCCGGCGACCCGGCCCGCGCGCACCCCGGCGAGTGACGAGGAGGGCGCCCGGCGGGTCGCGTCGGGGTCCGCCGCAGGGGGTCGCGTCGACCCGCCGCCCGCGGGTCACGCGTCAATCGAGCCGGCCGATGGGCCCGGGGTCGGCGGGCCCGGTCCCGGGCCCGCACCGGCGATCAGGCGCCGACGGACACCCGACGGGGTTCGGCGGCGGGCGCCTTGCTGCTCGCCTTCACCGCCGTGACGACGAACGCCGTTGTGGCGGTGGCCGCGCTGTAGCCGGTGGCGGTCACCGTCGCCTTGGCGCAGTAGGAGCCGGTGCCGGTCGTGGTGAAGGTGAAGGTCACGGTCCCGGCCGAACCCGTCTTCCCCGTCCCCGAGGCGACGAGCGGGCCAGCGCACGACCCGCTGTAGACGTCCAAGGTCACGCCGGCCCCCGAGATCCCCGTCGCGCCCAGGGTCGCCGTCACGGTGAGCGGCACCGAGTACCCGCCGGGGCCGGGGCGCTTCGTCTCCGGCCCGGCGGCCACCGCCACCTTCACCGTCTTGGCGGCCACGACTGTCACCGTCGCCGCCCCGCTGACCGTCCCCTCGGTGGCCGTCACCGTCCCCTTGGTGACGGTTGCGCCGGGAGCGGTGAGGGTGGTGCTGGTCCCCGACTTGGCGGAGAGCGAACCCCCGGTCGTCGTCGTCCATGTCGGGGCGAACCCGGCGGTGACGGTGTTGCCGTAGGCGTCGGTTCCAGCCGCGGTGAACAGCTGGGTGGCGCCCTCGGCGAGGGTCGCCGTCGCCGGGGAGACCGTGATCTTGGCCACCGGGCCCGGGCCGACGATCTCGGTCTGCGAGGCCGCCGTCCATCCGGTCGCCGACGCCGAGAGCACCGGGTCACCGGCCGTGGTGTCCTCGTAGTAGGCGGCGGCGTTCGATCCCCCGGACGCCACGTCGACGGTCAATGTGTGCGTGTAGGTGCCTGTGGCCGAGGCCGAGAACCCGCCGTTGGCCGAGCTGGTGGTCAGCTTGACCGCCGCCCCGCCCGACGGCGCCGCGCTGCCCAGGTGGACGGTCACCGCCCCCGACGGCTTCCCGGCCACGAGCGTCTGGGCCGCGCTGGAGAAGGACAAGGAGCCGACCGGCGGCGCGTTCACGGCGCCGTGGCCGACGTTCCAGCTGCCCAGGCCGGTGCAGAGGTTGTAGCCGACCTCGCAAGGGTGCCCATTGCTGCCGCTGGTGACGTTGTAGAAGGGGACATTGGCGCCGTAGAGGTATGTGGCATTGACGTGGGCGCCGGTCGTCGCCGAGTGGGCGGCCAACATCACCGTCGACGCGCTGGTGCCGCCGACCTGGATCCAGCCGGAGAGCCCTGTGGGCAGCTTCTTGGTGTCGTAGACCGAGACCCCGGTGTTCGGGTTGGCGTCGAGCGAGACGTCGGGGGTGGCGCGCTTGGCCTTGCATGTGGCCCCGGCCTGGTCGTAGGTGGCGAAGCCCTTCTGGGCGGCGGTCGGCGCCTCGAACCGACTGCAGCCGCCACCCGCTGTCGACCACGCGGTCTCGCTCTGCCAGGCGTCGGTGGCGGGTGTGACGTTCAAGGTGGTGCCGCCGACGGAGACGACGTCGGGCGAGGTGGAGGGGTAGAGCACCGAGGAGGCCGAGTCGCCGGCCGCGGCGAAGAAGCTGTCGGAGGGGTCGGCGGAGAAGGAGGCGTCGAACGCCGCCTCGCCGGAGAACTCTGTGCCGCCCCAGCTCATCGAGACGTACTGGGCGTGCTGGGCGGCGTAGGACACCGCACTGAACAGGCTTGTGTCGCTGTCGGAGGCGGCCTCCACCAGCAGGATGTGGGCGTTCGGCGCCAGCGCGTGGGCCCACTCGACGTCCAAGCTGATCTCGAGGCCCCAGCCCGATGTGGCCTTGGGGTACGTCGAGCCGCCGGTCTGGTTCACCTTGGTGAAGCAGCCGCTTGTCGTGGTGCAGGCCGGGAGGCCGAACTGGGTGGAGAAGGTCGCCAGGTTGGCGGCGATTGTCGGGTCGTCGTACGAGTCGACGAGGGCGACCGTCTCACCCGAGCCGCCGCTGGTCCCCGAGAAGCCGTAGGCGGTCGAGATCGCCGCCGGCGAGAGCCCCGCCGGGGTGGCGCCCCCCGCCTCGGGGCCCGCCTGCCTCGACCCCCCCGACGACAGGTCGCCACCCTCCCCGAGTACCCGGGCGAGGCAGGTGGCGTACCCCACGGCCACCGGCGGGCACGGCGCGGCCAGGGTCGGGGTGGTGGACGACGACGCGGCGGGCGACGAGGCGCCGGCGGTCGCCCCGACGGCCATCGTCGCGGCGGCGACGACCCCTGCCAGGACGGACACCCTCACACGTGACATCGCTCCCCCTTCGACCCCGTCGGCACCTGCCAGAGAGCCTCGTCCAGCCTACCCCCGGATGGGCCCGCCGACGCACCAGTCCTGGCAGAATCGTCCCGGTGACCCTCCGAACGCTGCGAGCCCTCCTCTCCGGCGTGGCGGCGGCGGCGCTGGGCGCCTACTGGGGCCCCGCTGCCGGCGCCTCGGGAGCGGCCGGCGGCCGGCCGGTCACCACGGCCGCCGCCTCGCCGGGTCCCAGTGCCCGGGGGCGGTCGGGGGCCGACACGGTCGAGATCACGGCTTCGCCGCCGCACCCGCAAGCCGGCGGCACGGTCGACTTCACCGTGCACGCCGGAGCGACGCGGGCCCGAGGCGCCCTCACCTACCGCATTGCCTTCGGCGACGGCTCGACGGCCAGTCCCCCGGTCCCCGAGTTCTGCCTGCGCCGGGGGCAGGCCACCTCCCAGACCTGGCGGCTGACCCACCGCTACTCCCGCCCCGGCACCTTCTGGGTCAGCGTGACCGTGTCGGCCGTGTGCACCCCGGGGAGCGCCACGGCGCGCCTCGCCCTCCCCGTCGGGTGAGCCGGCCGGGATGGCGCCGCGGGGCCGGGCGGCTCCCTAGGATGTCGCCGGTGAGCCCGATCCCGCCGCCCGGCACGTGACCACGGCACCCGGCCCCAGGGCCCCGGCGCCACTGGGCAGGCTGGGTCCGGCCGGCGGGGGCCGGCGGTGGGAGGACAGCCCGGTCGTCCTCGTCGTCGCCGCGCTGATCGTGGTGGCCTCCCTCGGGGTCTGCGTCGGCCTGGCCGTCTCGCACGCCGCCGGCTCAGGCGGCTACGACGGCCCGCTCGGCTCCAATCCGAGGGGCGTGGGCTACACGCCGGCCACAGGGGGCACAGGCGGCACAAGCCCGACCTCCACAGGCTCGGGGGCCGCCGCCTCGGGGTCGGCCGGTGCCGGCGGCACCTCGTCCGCCACGACAGCCGCCGCCGGGGCGGCCGCCCCGTCCGCCGCCACAGCGTCGGCCGCCGGGGCGGGTGCCACAGCTGCCGGCGGTGCGGGGGGCGTCGCCTCCCGCGGGGCCGGGATCTCCGCCGGCTCGGCCGGGGTGGGCGCCGGGGCCGGGGTGACAGTCCCCGCCTCGGCGACGGGCGTGAGCGCCGGCGTGACAGCTCAGGCCGCGGCGACGAGCCTGGGCGCCGGGGCCACAGCGTCCGCCGAGGCGCAGGCCTACCAGGCGGGAGGCTGAGCAACCAGCGGGGCGGTCAACCCAGCCGCAGGGTCTCGAGGGGCTCCAGCCGGGCCGCCTTGATCGACGGATAGAGCCCGGCGACGATCGAGACGAGCAGGGCCAGCCCCATCCAGATGGGGATGTCGCCGTAGTTGAGGACCACCACCCAGTGGGAGACGGCGGAGACCGAGTAGACGATCCCCACGCCTATCAAGGCCCCGAGCGCCCCTCCCAAGACGCCGACGAAGAGGGACTCCAAGAGGAACTGCGAAGCGATCTTGGCGCGGTTGTGGCCGATGGCCCGGCGGATGCCGATCTCGGCCGACCGCTGGATCACCGAGATGGACATGACGTTGGCGATCCCGATCCCGCCGACCGTGAGCGCCAGCAGCCCGGCCAGCAGCGCCACCTTCTGCAGCGTCTTGTTCGCCTGGGCCTGGGCCTGGAGGGCGTCGCTCGGGATCTGGGTCGAGACCTGGTCGGGGCCGCCGAGGCTGATGGCCGTCGCCATGGCGTCGGCCGTGGCCTGGGTGGTCCCGGACCGGGCGCGGACGTAGAGCTCGTTGGGCTTGCCGTTGCTCCCGAGCACGTTGCGGGCCGCCCACTCGGTCACGAAGGCGGCGTTGTCCAGTGTCGGGTCGAGGGCGACCGGGCCGAGCACCCCCACCACCCCGAAATTGGCGCCGTTGAGCTCGATCGTGCGGATCTCGCCGGGGAGGTAGCCGTACTGCTTGGCGATCCCCTCCCCCAGCACGACGGCGTGCGTGTGCAACTCGATGTCGGCGGTGTCCAGCCAGCGCCCGTCGACCATGCCGACGCCCAGGACCTTGGGCAGGTCGACGCCGGCGGCGCGGATCGGCGCGGGGAAGGCCTGGTAGTAGCTACTGGCCCCCTGGACCGGGAGGGCGACCACCCCCGAGAGGTTGGCGGTGGCCGCCGCGCTGGTGACGGTGGAGACGTCCTCCACCCGCTGCACGGCGTCGGAGGGGAAGGTCGGGTTCTGCGACCCGAACGTGCCACCCGCCTGGGCGACGATCAGGTTGGTGCCGAGCTTGGAGAGCTGTGCTTGGAGCGCGCCCTTGGCGCTCTCGGTCAGGCCCACGGCGCTCACCATGGCGGCGACCCCGATGACCGGCCCCAGCATGATCATGAGCGTGCGGACCTTGCGGGCCTTGAGGCCCGACCAGGCGACGGCCAGCAGGTCGCGGGTCTGGCTCATCGCCGGTCCCCACCCCCGCCCACCCCGCCGACCCGGCCCCTCACGCGACCGTCTCGACCCGGCGCTCGTCGGCCACGATCCGGCCGTCCATCATCGACACCTGGCGCCGCGTCGTGCCCGCCACGGCCAGGTCGTGGGTGACCATGACGACGGCGCGCTCGGGGGACTGCAGGCCGCGGAAGATGTCGAGCACGTGGGCGGCGTTGACCGAGTCGAGGGCGCCGGTGGGCTCGTCGGCCAGGATCATGAGCGGCTCGGTCACGATGGCCCTGGCCAAGGCGACGCGCTGCTGCTCGCCCCCGGACATCTGGACCGGGCGGTGGTCCGCCCGGGCGGCCAGCCCGAGTCGTCCGAGCGCCGTCAGGGCGCGGTCCCGACGCTCCTTGGGCTTCATGGACCGGTAGAGGAGGGCGGTCTCGACGTTGCCGGCGGCGGTCAGGTGGGGAATCAGGTGGAACTGCTGGAAGACGAAGCCGATGGAGTCGCCCCGGAGCTTGGAGCGGGTGGGGTCGTCGAGCTCGCTCACGTCCTGCCCGGCGATGCGGACCCTGCCGGCGGTCGGGAGGTCGAGGACCCCGAGCAGCCCCAGCATCGTCGACTTGCCCGAGCCCGACGGCCCCACGATGGACATGAAGTCGCCGGGCATGATGCGCAACGACACGTCGCGCAGCGCGTGCACCTTGACCTCCTCGCCGTAGACCCGGGAGACCGACTCGAGCTCGAGCAGGGGGACGGGGCCGTGGGCGGGCGTGCCGTGGGGCGGGGTGTGCGGCGACGGCGCGCCCTCGGCGGGCGGATCGGCGTCGGGCGGGCTCGGCGACAAGCGGCCCATCGCTACTGGTCGACCTCGGAGATCACCACCTGGCCCAGGTGCAGCCCCTTCTTGACCTGGATGTAGGAGCCTTGGGTCAGCCCCGTGGTCACCGGCACCTCGGTGATCTTGTTGTCGTGCAGGTCGATGACCCTCACCACGTCCGCACCGGTCCCGTTCTGCTTCACCGCCGAGATCGGGACCGTCAAGGCGTTGGTCACCTGCTGGTCGACCACGCTGATGGCGACCTGCGAGCCGTCGGCGCCGTTCAGGCCGGACACCTCGATGCGACCCTGGTAGAGGGCCCCGGAGGTCCCCGAGGGCGCTGTCGGGGTCGAGTTGAGCTGGCTGATGACGCCCGGGCTCGATGTTGTCTCCCCGTCGATCTTCACTGTGCAGTGCTGGCCCACCCGCAGCTTGGTCCGTTCTGCCGCCGTCGCCTCGAGGGTGACGCTCAGGTTCGGCTCGGTCAAGGCGAGGATCGTCTCGCCCACGGCCACCGGCGCGCCGGCCTTCACGTCGACCTGGCCGATCCGGGTGGGCCAGTGGCCCACGATCATGTCGGTCGGCTCGAACTCCACGTTGTTCTGTATCGACTGCAGGACCACCGTGACCTGCGTCTGGCCCGCCGCCAGCAGCGCCGTCCCGGTCAGCGGCACGTAGCTCTGGCCGGGCTGCGCCGTCCCCTCGACGCCGAAGGTCACCGTGGTGTCCTTCACCGGTGCCTGGCTGGCCGTGATGACGAACGACGCCGCGCCGCCCTGGGTCACCGATGTGGTGCTGGCCGTGATTGTGAGCGTCGGGACCACCGTCGAGTTGATTGTCACCGACACGCTCGACGGTGTCCCCACGTCGTACGCTGTGTTCGGCGCCACCGAGACCGTGAGCACGCGGTTGGGCTCGACGGCGTTGGAGGTGACCGTCGGGATCGACACGGCCAGCGACGTCTGCCCGGCCGGGACCACGATGCTCCCGGCCGGGACGGCGTAGTCGGTCCCGGCGACGGCGGTGCCGCCGTAGGAGAGGTGGATGGTGAGCGCCGTGCTCTGGGCCTGGCTCAGCCCGACGCTCACCTGGTAGGGGCTCCCCTTCTGCAGGTAGGTCGTCGCCGAGGTGAGCGTGACCGTCGGCTTGGCCGTCGGCTCGCTGATGGTGATGACCGCGGCCGCCGGCGTGCTGATCGAGTACGTCCCCGTCGACTGGCTGAGCGAGACGACGAGGTACTTGCTGGGCTCGATGGCGGTGGTGGGGATGGTCTTGACGGCGACGGTGGCCGACGTCGCCCCGGCGGGCAGTGTGACCACCGGGTCGACGGGGTCGAAGTCGGTGCCGGCGAGGGCGCTGCCGTTGACCGACAGGATCACCTGGGTGTTCTTGGCCGGGGCCGGGGTGGCGGTCACGGTCAGCGTGGCCGTCTGGCCCGGGGTCACGGTCGCCGAGCCGCTGATCGACAGGGAGGGCACGTTGTTGTCGACGATCGACGTCTGGGCCGAGGACGGTGTCCCGACCGTGTACCCCGTCCCGCCGTCCACGGTGACGACGATGGTCGGGTTGTTCTGCACCGCTGTGGTGATCCGGGTCTCGATGAGGGCGAGCGCGGTGGTCGTCCCGGCCGCGATGGTGACCGAGGTCGCCGGGGCCACGATGTCCTGTGTGCCGGCGGTCCCCCCGGTGGTGAGGTTCACGGTCAGGTTTGTCGTGGGGGCCTTCGAGGCGGTGACGATGAAGACGGCGGGAAGGCCCGGTGTGACCTTGGTCTCCAGGGACTCGACGGTGACCGCCGGGGGTGTGGTGGGGGCCGGCCGGGCCGGGGTCACGTCGGCGGCCAGCAGGTCCGGGCCCCCCACCGTCGTCCGCGCCGCCGTCTGGGGGGGCGGCGGACCGATGATCAGGCCGGCCGAGTCCTGGTCGCCCACCTTGTACCCCTCTCCCTGCTGGAGGGCGACCGCCACCGACTCGGGGTTGGCCGGGGTGGCGTTGGGGTAGTGGTGCTGGGCCTGCCACTGGGCCAGGGCGAACTCGGTCTGCTGGTTGAAGTAGTTGTTCATCGGGCCCGGGTCGTCGCCGGCGGCGGCCAGGATCTCCTTCAGCTCCAGCACGTCCTCGCCCTGGTCGCCGGCCACGAGCGGCCGGAAGAAGGGCACTGTGCCGTCCTCGGCGATGGCGTCGCGCCCGTTGATGGCGAACATCGCCTCCCCGGCCTGTACCGTCGATGTGTTGTCGGCGTCGACGGCACTGACCACGCCCGAGTTGGCCGAGGTGACGTTGCGGAGCTGCTTGCGCACGAGTGTGCCGTCGAGCGACACCGTGTCCTGCAGGGTACGGGTCTGCACCCGGCTGAAGACGACCACCTCGCTCGGGCTCGACGAGCTCGAACCGCCCAGGAAGGCGACGCACAGCCCGGCCGCCACGAGCGCGACCACCACGGCGCCGATGATGAGGTACTTCCTGGGCAACGCCATCACTCCCCCCGCTCCTGGGCTAGGACGATTCCTCTTCGGCCTTGGACGCGCAGTCCTGGAGGTCCGAGCTCGACAGGAGGCTCTGGCCGGCCGGCGGCTTGAACCCGCCGGCGGTGGCGCTGCCGAATGTGAAGAGCAACCCCTTTGTGTTGGGCTTGGGCTCGGGGATGCCCCAGCCCCGGCCGATCATGCAGGTCCGCCACTTGAGGTAGAGGCCGTTCTCCTTCTTCACCTGGGTCGGGGTCAGGTCGTCCTGCGCCGTCTGCTCGGCCTTCAATGCCTGGAGGATCTTGCTCTGGGCGGCGCATGTCATGAGCGACTTCAGGTACGAGGGGCTGTTGGCGGGCGAGCTCGGGTCCTTCGCGTTGGGTACGCCGATGAAGGTCACCCCCTTGGCCGCCAGGCACGACTGGAACGTGCCGATGGCCGTGAACAGCGCCGTGGTCGGGTTCTGCTGGGCCAACGGGACGGTGGCCGACGACGAGAGCACCCGCCGCTCGGCCCCGGCGCTCGGCAGGTCGGCCCGCGGGACTTGGCCGGAGGGGAGGTAGGCCACGGTGCTGGGGGTGGCGGCGCCGCACCCGGCGGCCAGGGCGGCCAGGGCGAGCAGGGGGGCGACCGTCCTCCCTCTCCCCCTGCCGATCAGCACCCGGTCCTGCCTTTCGAACGCCGCTCCCCGTGGCCCGACACTGCCGGGCACGACCGGAGCCGGGCTCGAACTGCAGGTCATGGTAGTGCCGGGGCCCTCACGATTGCGGGACGCTCTGCGGGCGCCGGTCGGCGGTAGCGTGGGCGGGTCGCGGCCGAGCGGAGGGAGCCGAGTGGCGATCGAGGCGTCGGCCCCCGTGCGGATCTGCGACATCGGCGGGTGGACCGACACCTGGTTCGGCGGCCCCGGCCGGGTCTTCCAGATCGCCGTGGCCCCCGGGGTGACGGTGACGGTCCGCCCCTCCTCCGGCCGAGACCCGGTGGTGCTCGACGTGGTCGATTTCGCCGACCGCTACCCGATCGTCCCCGGGGCCCGGCGCACCCCTCGCCACCCGCTGCTCGAGGCGGCGGTCGACCGCTTGGCGCCCCCGCCCGGGGTCCGGGTGGAGGTGTGCGTGCGCGCCGCCGTCCCGCCCGGCAGCGGCACCGGCACCTCGGCGGCGGTGGCCGTCGCCCTCCTGGGCGCCCTGGCCGCGCTGCGCGGCGAGCACCCGGCGCCCCTCGCCCTCGCCTACGACGCCCACCGGCTCGAGACCGAGGTCCTCGGGGGCGAGAGCGGGATCCAGGACCAGCTCTCGGCGGCCCTCGGGGGCGTCAACTACCTCGAGATCGACCGCTACCCCGAGGCCACCGTCGTCCCCCTCGCCGCCCCCGAGGGACTCGGGGCCCGGCTGACCCTCGTCACCCTCGGGCGGGCCCACGACTCCTCCGCCCTGCACCGCCGGGTGATCGAGGCGGCGGGGCGCGACGGTCCGGGGCGGTTCTCGGCGCTGCGCCGTGCGGCGGTGGCGGCTCGGGACGCGGTCGGCGCCGGCGACCTGGTCGCGCTCGGCCGGGCCATGACCGCCGGCACCGACGCCCAGCGGGAGCTCCTCGACGAGCTGGTGGGCGACGACGCCCGGCGGGTGATCGGGCTCGCCCGGTCCGTCGGCGCCCTCGGTTGGAAGGTGAACGGGGCCGGCGGGGACGGGGGGTCGGTCACGGTCCTGTCGGCCGACCCCGACGCGGCGGCCGCGCTCGCCCGGGCCGTCGAGGCGGCCGACCCCCGTCACCGGGCGCGCCCGGTGTCCGTCAGCCCGACCGGCCTGGTGGTGCGGGGCTCGTGGTGAGCGGGACCCCGCCGGTGGTCAGGAGCCCGGCGCCGGGTGGTGGAGGACCACCTGGGGACGGGTGAAGGCCTGCATCCCCTCGGGGCCGAGCTCCACCCCGAACCCCGACGACTTCCATCCGCCCATCGGGGCGCTCGGGTCCATGGCCGACATGCCGTGGGCGTTCACGAAGACGGTCCCCGCCTCCAAGCGCGCCGCCACCGAGTCGGCGAGCGCCCCGTCGTTGCTCCACACCGAGGCGCAGAGCCCGAACTCGGTGTCGTTGGCCATGGCCACCGCGTGGTCGAGGTCGCGGTAGCCGAGCACCGGCAGGGCGGGGGCGAACTGCTCCTCCACGACGATGCCGGCGGTGGGCGGCGGGCCGACGACGACCGCCGGCGAGACGAAGTAGCCGCCGGCCGCCACGTCCTCCTCACGCACCCGGGCCGGGCGCAGCACCTTGGCCCCGAGGTGCTCGGCCTCGGCGATCAGCGCTTCGACCCGGGCCGCGGCCGGGGCCAGGTGGACCGGGCCCATCGTGACCCCGTCGGCCAGCCCGTCGCCCACCACCTCGGCGCAGAGGCGGGCGGCCAGCGCCTCGGCCATCTCCCCCACCCGGCCCTCGGGGACGTAGAGCCGCTTGATGGCCATGCAGACCTGGCCGCTCGTGACGTACGTCGCCCCCACGACCTTGTCGACCAGGGCCTCGTCGAAGGCCACGTCGGGTGCGAGGATCGCCGGGTCATTCCCCCCGAGCTCGAGCACCACCGGCTTGGTCGAGGCGGCCGCCGCCGCCATGACCGCCCGGCCGGTGGCCACCCCGCCGGTGAACGAGACCATGTCCACCCCGGGGTGGGCCACCAGGGCCGCCCCCAGGGCCGCGTGGGGGCCGTTCACCACGTTCAGCACCCCGTCGGGCAACTCGGCGGCCATCGCCGCCACGCAGCGCAGCACCGCCCCCGGACAGGTCGGCGGCGCCTTGACCACCACCGTGTTCCCGGTGAGCAGTGCCGGCAGGACCTTGTTCCCCATGACGGCCACCGGCCAGTTGAACGGCAGGAGCGCCGCCACCACCCCGTGGGGGACCCGCCGGACGTCGGTGCGCTTGCGCCCCGAAGCCGTCGACCGGGGGGCGTTGGCCGACTCGGCCACCGGGGCGAACGCCCCGGCCATCGACCCGACCGTGCCGGCGTCGAACATCGCCTCCCACAGGACCTTGCCGTGCTCGCGGGTGAGGAGCCGGGCCAGCCCCTCGGACTCCACCGCCCGCCCGGCGGCAGCGGCGGCGGCGATCACCGCCGCGGCGCGCGCCTCGGGTGCCGTGGCGGCCCAGGCGCGCCCGGCGTCTTTGGCCCCGGCGACCGCCGCGTCCAGCTGGTCGGTGGAGGCGGCCGGCGCGTGCAGCACCACCTCCTCGGGGTTCGCCGGGTTGGTCACCGCGTACGTGCCCTCGTCGCCGGGGACCCTCCGCCCCCCGATCACCAGCTGGTACGCCTCGTCCATGGACACGGTCCCTCCCCGTTCGGCCTGCCCGGAGCGCCGGTCCGGCCGGTGCCCCGACCGCCGCGCCCGGGCCCCGACGATACCGGGTGGGCACCCGCCCCGCCCCGGCCGCCGGCGGGCGCGGGCCGCGCCCCCCGCCTACGGTGGTGGCCGACGGCGCCGAGCGAGCGTGGAGGCCGGGGTGAAGCTGCCCAAGCGGGTGATCGAGGAGCTCATGGTGCGCCCGGGTGCGGCCGCCGGCCTGGCCGGCCGCAGCACCACCGGCACCACCGAGGACTGGCTGGGGCCGATCGGCCGGACCAGCGCCAGGGAGGTGGCCGAGCGCGACCTCGAGCAGTTCAAGACGGAGCTGGCCGCTGCCCAGGAGCTGCTCTACGCCAGTGACACCTGGGCGCTCCTCCTCGTCTTCCAGGCCCTCGACGCGGCGGGCAAGGACGGGACCATCAAGCACGTCATGTCGGGGGTGAACCCCCAGGGCTGTGCGGTCTTCTCCTTCAAGCAGCCCTCGGCCGAGGAGCTGCGCCACGACTTCTTGTGGCGCTGCACCCGGGCGCTGCCCGAGCGAGGCCGCATCGGCATCTTCAACCGCTCGTACTACGAGGAGGTCCTGGTGGTGAGGGTCCACCCCGAGCTCCTGGCCGCCCAGCACCTCCCGCCGGGCACGCCGAGCGGCCACGAGCTGTGGCGCCAGCGCTACGACGACATCAACGCCTTCGAGGACCACCTGGTCCGCAACGGCACCCGCATCGCCAAGTTCTTCCTCCACGTCTCGCCGGCCGAGCAGCGGCGCCGCCTCTTGGACCGGCTCGACGACCCGGCCAAGCAGTGGAAGTTCTCCCCCCAGGACCTGGCCGAGCGCGAGCGGTTCGACGACTACCGGCTCGCCTACGAGGAAGCGCTCACCGCCACCTCCACCCCCAAAGCGCCGTGGTACGTGATCCCGGCCGACCACAAGTACGCCATGCGGGCGCTGGTCGGCGGGGTGGTCGTCCACCTGATCGACCAGCTCGACCTCCCACCGCCGGCCGTAGACGCCGTCCAGCGCCGGGCGCTCGACGCCGCCCGGGCCGCGCTCTCGGCCGAGGACGGGTAGGGCCGGACGGCTCAGGCGGGGTCTGCGGCCCTGACCGGGGGGTCGGCGGGCGCCCGGGCCGTGGCGTCGGCCGCCGGGTCGGCGGCGACGGCGCGGTCGGGTCCCACGGTCATGCCCGCCCCGCCCCGTGGCTCGGGCCGACCGGCCAGGGCGTAGACCTCGGAGCCGTCGACCGTCTCGTGGGCGGAGAGGAGGTCGATCAGCTTGTCCAGGACGTCGCGGTGGTCGGTCAGGATCCGGACCGCCCGCTGCTCGGCCTCGTGGACCAGCCGGGCCACCTCGGCGTCGATGGCCGCCTGGGTCTGCTCGGCGAACGGCCGGCTGGAGAACTCGCTCCCCCCCGAGCCCAAGAAGACCGAGCCGCCCAGGGGGTAGCCGACCGGGCCGACGGCCGGCGACAGGCCGAACTCGCGCACCATCTTGGTGGCCAGCTCGGTCGCCTTGGCCAGGTCGTTGGCCGCCCCGGTCGACCCCTGGCCGATCACCACCAGCTCGCTGGCCCGCCCGCCCAAGAGGACCGTCAGGGTCTGGTAGAGGTAGTCCTCGCCGAAGAGGTGGCGCTCGACCAGCGGCAGCTGCTCGGTGACCCCCAGGGCCTGGCCGGCCGGCAGGATGGTCACCTTGGCGATGGGGTCGGCCTTGTCCGAGTAGGCGGCGACCAGGGCGTGGCCCGACTCGTGGACGGCCACCGCGTGCTTCTCCTCGGGCAGGAGGACGTTCGAGCCCTCGCGGCGGCCGAGGATGATGCGGTCGCGGGCCTCGTCGAAGTCGGCGGGCTCGATCACCTGGCGCCCCGCCCGCACGGCGACGATGGCCGCCTCGTTGACCAGGTTGGCCAGGTCGGCGCCGGAGAACCCCGGCGTGCCCCGGGAGACGACCTCGAGGTCGACCCCCCGGTCCAGCTGCTTGCCCCGGCAGTGGACGCCCAGGATGGCCAGCCGCTCGGTCTGGGTGGGGAGGGGGATCGTGACCTGGCGGTCGAACCGCCCGGGCCGCAGCAGCGCCGGGTCGAGCACCTCGGGGCGGTTGGTGGCGGCCAGGACGACGATGCCGGTCGCCGGGTCGAACCCGTCCATCTCGGCCAGCAGCTGGTTGAGCGTCTGCTCGCGCTCGTCGTTGGACACGATGGCCCCGGTGCCCGACCGGCGTTGGCCGATGGCGTCCACCTCGTCGACGAAGATGATGGCCGGGGCGCGCTTGCGGGCCTCGTCGAACAGGTCGCGGACCCGCGCCGCCCCGACGCCGACGAACATCTCGACGAAGCTCGAACCGGTGACCGAGAAGAAGGGCACGTTGGCCTCGCCGGCCACCGCCCGGGCGAGGAGGGTCTTGCCGGTCCCCGGGGGGCCGATCATGAGGACCCCGCGCGGCGGCATGGCCCCGGCCTGCGCGTAGCGCTCGGGGTGCTGGAGGAAGTCGACGATCTCGCGTATCTCGAGCTTCGCCCCCTCGTACCCGGCGACGTCGGCGAAGGTCGTCTGCGGCCGCTCCTCGTCGAAGACCTTGGCCTTCGACCGTCCCACCCCGAACGCCCCCTGCATGCGGCCGGCCGCGCCCCGCGACAGCCGCCACCACAGGTACCCGAGGATCACGAAGGGCAGGAGGAGGATCAGCCAGGTGAGGACCTCCGAGCCGAACGAGGTGCCGCTTGTCTCGGCGGTGATCTGGACGTGGGCGGCCCCCAGCGTGTTGAGGAAGGACTGGCCGGCCTGGGTCGGGATCACCGTGGTGAACCCGGCGCCGTCGGTGAGGGTGCCCGAGGCGCTGCCGTTGGTGTCCAAGGTGACCGACTTCACCTTGTGGCCCGAGACGTCGTGGAGGAACTGGGTGTAGTTGAGGGTGACGGTCTTCTGCGCCTGGGTCGTCGGCAGGATGAAGAACAGGGCGATGAAGATGGCCAGCGCCAGGATCCACAGGAAGTGGCGCGAGGCCGGGGGGCGGGGCGGAGCGGTGGGCGTCCCCTTGTCGTTGGTCGGCGGAGAAGCGGCCTGCTTGGTCATGGCTCCCTCCCCGACACCGTACCGCGCCGGTTCGCCGGCCATCCCAAAGGACCCGGGTGCCGGCGGACCGCCGCGGTCAGTAGCCTTCGGCGCCCACCTCGCCGTCGAGCGGCTCGCCGGCGCGGTAGCGGTCGAGATTGTCGCAGAAGATCTCGGTCGCCTTCTCGAAGAGCGGTGGGCCCACCCACGAGGCGTGGGGGGTGAGGAAGACCTTGGGGTGGGTGAAGAGCCAGTGCCCCTCGGGCAGGGGCTCGGGGTCGGTCACGTCCAGCGAGGCGCGGGCGACGGTCCCGTCGTCGAGGGCGCGACGAAGCGCCTCGTGGTCGACCAGCGCCCCCCGGGCGATGTTGACCAGGTGGAGCCCGGGCCGGACCAGGGCCAGGCTGGTGGCGTCGACCACGTGGCGGGTGCGGTCGGTGGACGGGGCCGCCAGGACCAGGTGGTCGGCCCGGGACACCAGGGCCTCGAGGTCACTCACCATCTCGACCCCTGCGACGGGGCTCGGGAGGTCCCGCCGGCGCAGCGCCACCACCTCCATCTCCATGGCCACGGCGATGCGGGCCACCCGCTGGGCGATCCCCCCGAACCCGAACAGCCCGAGGGTGGCGCCGGCCAGCACGGTGGCCGGCTGGAAGTTCCACCGCTCGGGCGGGGCGTGGAGCCAGTTCTCGGGGAAGTTGCGGGCGAAGGCGCCCATGACGGCGAGCACGTACTCGCCGATGGCCACCGCGCTCGCCCCTCGGGCCGAGGTCAGGATCGGCGCGGCACGCACTTCGGGCGGGACCCCGTCGATCCCGGTGCCGGCCAGCTGGACCCACTGCACCCCCGTGGCCATGGCGGCCACCGCGTGGGGGCCCCATCCCCCGAAGAGCACGTCGCCGTGGAGGCCGGGAGGGACGCCTTGTGAGATGTCGACGATCTCGAGGTCTCCGAAGCGCTCGCGGATGCGGGCGGCCGACGAGGCGACGGCGCAGAGCACCACCGGGCTCGAGGGCACACGGGGGCGGTCGGTTCCCATCGGGGCAGTCTCGCGTCGCGCCGCCGGGAGGGCAACGGGATCCGACGGGCCGGTGCTACCTTTCGGCCGGTGGAGCACTGGGAGGCCATCGCCGCCGAGCGCCTGGCGCTGGCCGACCAGCTCGACGGGCTGACCGACGACCAGTGGGCCACCCCGAGCCTGTGCGGGGAGTGGACGGTCCGCCACGTCGTCGCCCACCTGGTGATGCCGCACCGCACCTCGCTCCCCCGGTTCATGGTGGCCATGGCGGTGGCCGGCGGGAGCTTCGACCGCGCCAACGTGGCCCTCACCGGGCGGGAGGCGCTGCGCCCGACCGCTGACCTGGTGGCCGATCTCCGCCGCTACGCCGACAGCCGGTTCAAGCCACCGGGCCTCGGATCGGTGGCGCCCCTCACCGACGTGCTCGTCCACGGCCAGGACATCCGGGTCCCCCTCGGCCTGGCGACCGACCGGCCGGTCGAGCCGTGGGCCGACGTCCTCGAGTTCTTGGTGAGCCCGAGGGCCCGGCGGGGTTTCGTGGGCCGGCGCCTGCCCGAGCTCCGCCTGGTCGCCACCGACGTCGACTGGTCGTGGGGCCAAGGCGACGAGGTGCGCGGGCCGGCCATCGCCCTGGCGCTCGCCGTCACCGGGCGCCGGGCGTGCGCCGACGAGCTGGTCGGGCCGGGGACCGCCCGCCTCCTTTCGCCGGCCACCCCCTGAGCCTCGGGTCCCGACCCCGGCGGCCCGTGCCGATCGGGCGCCGCCGACGAACCCACGCCGTGCCCCCACCCGTGCCCACGCGCCGGCGCCGATCCGAGGGCGCTTCCCCGCGGACCGCGTGGAACGCCGGTCGAGACGTCGAGGACCTCGAGGGACCGGGCCCCGACGGCGCCGCGAGCCGGGGCGACGGAGCACGACCACCGGCCGGTCGTGTGGGGCCGGGCCGGTCGGCGGCGCGGGGAGCCCTCGCCTCGCCCGGGCGGCCATGGACCGGGCAGCGCAGAGCCCCCGGCGGTGTCTACGCTGTGCGCACGGGACGCACGGGCCGCACGCCGCGGGCCCGAGCCGAGGAATGGAGCCGACCGTGGAACTGCCACCGCCCGATCACCCCGGTGCCCGGGTCCCGGTGACGGACGCCCCTCGTCGGCGGACACGGGCCCAGGCGGTGCTCTGGGGTCTGGTGGTGCTCACGGTGGTGGCCGGGGCCCTCGTCTACGTGCTGGGCGGCTCGCCGAGCCCGGCCGACGCGGTGACCGGCGCCGTGACCACCTCGGCCGCCGACGGGACGGTCCAGCTGGCCATCGCGGGCTCGGTGTCGGCCGCAGGGGAGACGGCCACCTTCAACGGCTCGGGCAGCGTCGACTTCGTCCACGGGGCGGCCCAGCTCTCCCTTACGGCGACCGCGGCCGGCCGGCAGGACAGCGCGCAGGTCGTGGTTGTCGGCGGCACGCTGTACGTCGGCAGCCCGAACCTCTCGGCGTTGCTGTCGGGCAAGTCCTGGCTCTCGGTCCCCGTCGGCCCCGGGGGCGGGGGCACCTCGGGCGGGGACCCGCTCGCCGATCCGGCGAACTGGCTGTCCATCTTGGAGAACCACGGCGGCCAGGTGACACCGCTCGGTCCCTCGACCGTCGACGGCACCGCGGTCCAGGGCTACTCGGTCACCTTCGACCCCTCGACGATCGAGGGCGACTTGGGCTCGCTCGGCCTCCCGGCCTCGGCCCGGTCCGCCCTCTCCAAGCTCACTGTCACCCACGCCGGGTTCACGGTCTACGTCGATGGCACCGGGCTGGTGCGGCAGCTCTCGGTCGACCTCAGCGCCGGGATCGGGGCGTCGGGCCCGCTGAGCGTCGAGGAGACCACGACCTTCTCCTCCTACGGCGCGCCGGTCAGCATCACCGCCCCGCCGCCGGCCGACGTGGCGACAGCCGGAGAGCTGCTGAAGGGAGCAGGCGCCGCCGCCCTGCCCGGGCTGGTCGACTGACTCCGGGGCCGCTCAGCCCAACAGGTCGCGCAGGAGGTCGACCGAGCCCAGGTCGGCCACGGCCTGGGTGGCCCGCTCCATCGCCGCCAGCCCGTACTCGGTCGTCTGCCACCGGCTGCCCATGGCCGCCGTGGAGGCCATGGACACCCAGGCGAAGACGGCGAACAGCCGGTACTGACGGTCGGCCTCGGCCGGGTCGAGCGTCACCCCCAGGTCGGCCAGGGCCCGTAGGTAGCCGGCCAGGAGGCCGGCCTCCTCCGCCCGGCGCACCTCGGTCGGCACCGAGCAGGCGCAGAAGTACGAGACGTCGCGCATGGCCGGCGAGCGGCTGAACATGGCCCAGTCGTAGAAGCCGGCCCGGTCCCCGTCGTCGAAGAGGTTGCCGGCGTGGGGGTCGCCGTGCACCAGGGTGCGCGGCCCCTCGTCCCACAGGTCCAGCACGTCGGCCACCCGATCGGCGTAGAGCGTGCCGACCTCCCTGAAGACCGGCGGCATCGAGTCGGCGAAGGCCTCCACCGGCAGCCGGGCGAAGTAGGCGGCGGCGGCCAGGGCCTCGGGGTCGCGGCCTCGCCCGTCGCCGAACCCGGCCCGCTCGGGCACCCAGCCGAGGTCGGTGGTGAACCGCCCGCTCTCCCAGAACGGGGCGTGGAGCCGGGCCAGCTCGCGCACGGTGGCCTCGGCGCGGCCGACGGGGTCGGGCCCGTCGAAGCGGCGGAAGGTGCACCCCGAGCCGGCCAGGTCCTCCAGCACCATGACGAAGGAGCCGTCGGCGCCGGCCTCGGCGTGCCAGACCCGGGGGACCCGCACCCCCACCTCACCGGCGAGGGTGGCGTAGAAGCGGGCCTCCATCACCCCGATGCCCCAGTGCCGGAGGAGCCGGCGCTGGGCGGCGTCGAACGGGGCCAGCTTCACGAAGACGGTGTCGGGCAGCGGCCCCCGCTCGCCGGCGTAGCCCAACCGGAGCACCACCCGGCCCGTCGTCCCCGAGTGGGCGTCGGCCACCTCCGCCGAGACGACCCGCACCCCGGGGGCGTGGCGCCCGAGCACCTCGGTGCACCACTGCGGGGTGAGGTCCGAGAGCTCGACGGGGATGGCGGGACGGCCCATCGCCGCAGCGTAGCCAGCAGGACCGGCCGCCCGGCGGGAAGCAGTCCGCGCCCGGTGGCGTCACCGCCGTCCCGACGCCACGGCAGACTGGGGACGTGGCCCCCCGACGCCAACCGCACCGCCCGCTCTCCATCGACGGCTCCCACTGGCGCGCCGATGGACAGCCCAAGGTCCGCTTCTCCGATCGCACCGACGCGCTGCGGGCCGCCGACGACCGGTGCAAGGAGTCCGGCGCCGAGCTCGGCGTCTACCGGTGCGACTTCTGCGGGGGCTGGCACATGGGCAAGCGGTCGGGCCGCCAGCCCGACTGACCCGGGCCCGGGCCGCGCCGACCGGCGTCGACCGCGGGCCCCGGCGTGTACGCTCCCCGATCGGACACGATGTCCGAAACCATGGAGGTGCTGTCCGGAATGCCCGACGCCACGACCGACGTCCCCCCCCTCGACCTCTCCGACTCGCGGTCCTACGTCGCCGGGGTGCCCCACGACTACCTGGCCCACCTCCGCCGGCACGACCCGGTGCACTGGCAAGAGGAGGCGAACGGCCCCGGCTTCTGGGCGGTGACCAGGTACGACGACTGCGTCACGGTCAACCGGGATTTCGAGCGCTTCTCGTCCTTCCGCCGGGGGACCATGCCCTTCGAGCTGAAGGACGAGGAGATCGAGCAGCAGCGGCTCATGATGCTGAACATGGACCCGCCGCTCCACACCCGCTACCGGCGGCTGGTGAACAAGGGGTTCACCCCTCGCATGGTCCGTGACCTCGAGGCGAGCATCCACCGCACGACCGACGCCATCATCGACGCGGTGTGCGAGCGCGGCACGGCCGACTTCGTCACCGAGGTCTCGGGCGAGCTCCCGCTGCAGGTGATCGCCGAGCTGCTGGGCGTCCCCCACGAGGAGCGGCACTCGATGTTCGACTGGTCCAACCGCATGGTGGGCCACGAGGACCCCGAGTACGGCGTCACCGAGGAGGACGTGACGATGGCGGCGATCGAGCTCTACGGCTACGCCAGCGAGCTCTTCGCCAAGAAGCGCATCGACCCCAAGGGCGACCTCATGAGCGCCCTCACCCAGGTGGAGATGGACGGCGAGCGGCTGTCGGACATGGAGCTCGAGCTCTTCTTCCTCCTCCTCACCGTGGCCGGCAACGAGACGACCCGCAACCTCATCTCAGGGGCGATGCACGCCTTCTTCACCTTCCCCGACCAGTGGGAGCGGCTGCGCCGGGACCGCTCGCTGCTGGACACCGCGGTCGAGGAGATGCTGCGCTACGTGACCCCGGTGATGAACTTCCGCCGCACGGCCACCTGCGACCTCGAGCTGAGCGCCACGGCCATAAAGGAGGACGACAAGGTCGTCTTCTTCCACACCTCGGCCAACCGCGACGAGGACGTCTTCGACCGGCCCGAGGTCTTCGACATCGGGCGCGACCCCAACCCCCACGTCGCCTTCGGCGGCGGGGGGCCGCACTTCTGCCTTGGGGCGAACCTGGCCCGCATGGAGATCCGGGTCATGTTCTCCCACCTGCTCGACCGCCTCCCCGACATCCACCCCGGCGGCGAGGTGCAGCGCCTGCAGTCCCAGTTCATCAACGGCGTCAAGCACCTGCCGGTCGCCTTCACCCCGGTCGCCCCCGTCGGCGTCGGGTGACGCCGCCCGTGTCCCGGCGGTCACCCGACCAGCTGCGCGAGGTCATCAGGGACTTCCGCCGCGACCAGATCATCGACGTGGCCCGCGACCTGTTCGGGGCGCGGGGCACCACCGAGGTGGCCATGGACGAGATCGCCGCCGAGGCCGGGGTGGCCCGCTCGACCGTCTACGTCTACTTCGCCGGCCGCGACGAGCTCCTCCGGGCCTGCCTGAAGCGCATGTACGAGCAGCTCCAGGACGCCATCGTCGGCGCCTGGGAGGACGGCGCCGAGCCGCCGGAGCGGCTGCGGGCGCTGGTGCGGGGGCTGCTCGAGCGCATCGACGAGAACCCGGCCTTCTTCCGCCTGGCCGTGGCCACCCAGGCCACCGGGAACAAGCCGGGTGCCGAGGCGGTCGACGCCGAGCTCTTCCTCATCGGCCTCGACATGGCCCGCATCCTCGAGGACCTCGTCACCCAGGGGTCGGCCAGCGGCCTCTTCCGGCCGATCGACCCCGCCCGGGGGGCGGCCCTCATCGGCCAGCAGGTGTTCGGGGCCCTGTCGGTCCGAGCCGGCGACCCCGACCCCCTGGCGCTCGACGACGCCGCCGACGAGATCTGCCGGTTCATCCTGCACGGCCTGGTCGCCGCGGGCGCCGGCCGGCCCTGACCCCCGGAGACTCCGTGCACTTCGACCTGTGGATGCCGACCGCCAACCCCTTCGCCACCCCCGAGATGCTGGCCGCCGTCGGCGCCGAGGCCGAGGCCCGGGGCGTCCACCGGCTGTGGGTGGGCGAGCACGTCGTGCTCTTCGACCGCTACGACTCGGCCTACCCCTACGCCGAGGACGGCCGGATCCCGATCCCGCCGGCCACCGGTCTCCTCGAGCCCCTCACCACCCTGTCGTACCTGGCCGCCCACACCGCCACCGTCCGCCTGGGCACGGCGATGCTCCTCCTCCCCCAGCGCAACCCCGTGTACACGGCCAAGGAGGTCGCCACGCTGGACTGGCTGTCACAGGGCCGCATCGACCTCGGGGTCGGCGTCGGCTGGCTGGCCGCGGAGTTCGAGGCGGTGGATGTCCCCTGGCCGCGGCGGGGGGCCCGCACCGACGAGTACCTCGAGGTCCTCCGGGCCCTGTGGTGCGACGACCCCTCGGAGTTCCGCGGCGACCTCTACCAGCTGCCACCCTGCAGCATGTTCCCCAAGCCGGTGCAGGACCCCCACCCCCCCATCCACATCGGCGGGGAGAGCGACGCCGCCCTCAAGCGGGTGGCCCGGGCCGGCCAGGGGTGGCACACCTTCAACCGCCTGCCCGACGAGCTGGCCGCCCCCCTCGCCCGACTGGACGAGCTCCTGGCGGCGGCGGGCCGCAGCCGCGCCGAGGTGGAGATCACGGTCTGCCCCTACTTCCAGGAGCTGACCCCCGATCGGGTCGAGCAGTACGCGGCGGCCGGGGCCGACGCCGTGGCCGCGCTCTTCTTCGCCGGGGGGCCCGACGACGTCGGGCCGATGCTCGACCTCCTCGGCCCCTGCCTGGAGCGGGCCGCCGCCTGCTGAGGGCGCGGCGGCGACCGCCGGGCCGGCCGCGTCAGCCGGACTGCGCCGGCTCGGTCGCCGCTGGGCGAGCGGGTCCCTCCGCCCTGATCTCCACCGGCACGGTCTGGGGCACCAGGCGGGGCTCCTCGGTGTAGACGAACCGCCCGCCGCGCAGCCACGAGGCCCCGGCGGCCACCAGGCAGGCGACGGTGGCGAAGTCGAAGGCGGCGTGCAGCCCGTTGCGGAAGGGCACCGAGATGATCGACGGGAAGAAGCCGCGCCCGGTGACCACCGCCCGTTGGGCGGGCGAGAGGTGCGACAGCACCCCGGCTCCCACCAGGTGCTGGATCGGGCTGTAGCCGAGGAAGGCGGCGAAGAGGGTCGAGACGGGCGGGAGGTCCGAGGCCCGGCGAGCCGCCGACGCCGGCAGCCCGTGGGCCACCAGGCCGTGAAAGAGCGCGTTGGGCAACGTGGCCGCCAGCCCGACGATCATCAAGGTGAAGAACACCCCGATCGAGAGCACCTGGGCCGCGTTCTGGAAGGTCGAGTTCATCCCCCCGCCCACCCCGCGGTGCTGCGCCGGCAGGCTGTTCATCACCCCGGCCCGGTTGGGTGCGGCGAACGCCCCCATGGCCAGGCCGTTCAGGAGCAGGAGGAGGCCGAAGGCCCAGTAGCTGAAGTCCACCGGCAGCAGCTGGAGGAGGCCGAACGACACGGCTGCCGCCACCATCCCGCCACTGGCGAAGGGCCGGGAGCCGAAACGGTCCGAGAGGTAGCCGCAGAGCGGGCCGGCGATGAGGAAGCCGGCGGTCAGCGGCAGCATGTAGATGCCGGCCCACAGCGGCGTCCGGGCGAAGCTGTAGCCGTGCTCGGGCAGCCAGATGCCCTGGAGCCAGATGATCAGCATGAACATGAGCCCACCCCGCCCGATGCTGGCCAGGAGGGTGGAGAGGCTGCCGGCCGAGAAGGCGCGGATCTTGAAGAGGGCGAGCCGGAACATGGGGTCCGCCACCTTGGTCTCGACGAAGGCGAACAGCACCAAGAAGGCCACCCCGGCCGAGAGGGAGGTGACCACGGTCGGGCTGGACCAGCCCATCGTGTGGCCGCCGTAGGGCTGGATGCCGTAGGTGATGCCGATCATGACCCCGACCAGGCCGAGGGCGAAGGTGATGTTGCCCGGCCAGTCGACCCGGCCGACGTGGCGCCGGGGCACCTCGCGGAGCTTCGTGTAGGCCCACACCGTCCCGAACAGGCCCACCGGCACCGAGACCAAGAAGATGAGCCGCCAGTTGATGGGCCCGAGGAGCCCTCCCAGGATCAGGCCGATGAACGACCCGCTGATCCCCGCCACCTGGTTGATCCCCAGCGCCATCCCCCGCTGGTGCTCGGGGAAGGCGTCGGTCAGGATCGCCGAGGAGTTGGCGATGAGGAAGGCGGCGCCCACCCCCTGGAAGATCCGCATGATGACCAGGTACATGGCGGCCGCCGTCCCGCTCATCCAGGTCACCGTCAGCAGCAGGGAGAAGAAGGTGTAGACGGCGAAGCCGAGGTTGTACATCTTGACCCGGCCGTACATGTCGCCCAGCCGCCCCAGGCTCACCACCAAGACGCTGGTCACCACCATGAACGAGAGGATCATCCACAAGAGGTAGAAGCTGTTCGACGGGGTGAGCGGTGTGAGGTGGATCCCCCGGAAGATGTCCGGCAGGGCGATCAGCATGATCGAGATGTCGATGGTCGCCATCAGCACCCCGAGGGTGGTGTTGGAGAGGGCGACCCACTTGTAGCGCTCGCCGTGCACGGCCCCGGTGCCCAAGAGCCCTCGGTGCCCGTCGCCGGCCGTGGCCGCCGCCCGCCTCGTCGTCGCCCTCATGGCCGTGTCCCCGTCACTCCGATGGTCGGCTCCTCGTCCCCCCGGGTCCATTCTTACCGTTCACGTCAACGAGAAAGACGCGCCCGCCCCCGGCGTCGTCTCCGACGTCGTGGCGCCCGGCGCCCGGAGGGTCCGAGCGGCTGCCCGCCACGGCGCGGCCGGCGTGCCCGCCCACTCCCGGCTCTTTGACCGAGCGCTTGGCCGGCCTCGGACGGCGCGGCTACCCCGCCAGCTCGGCCTTGAGGGCCAGCACGTTGAAGGGGACGCCGCCCGGGTCGGCGACCACGGCGAACCGGCCGGGCTCGATGTCGGCCGGTTCCCGCAGCACCCGGCCCCCGAGCTCGGCCACGCGTGCCGCCGCCGCGTCGGCGTCGGCCACGGCGAAGTACACGCCCCAGTGCGGCGGAACGCCTGGGCCCATCTCGTCGGGCATGGCCATCATCCCGCCCACCGGGCGGCCCGACACCTGCCACTCGGTGTAGCCGGCCCCCTCACCCTGGTCGGTCGCCCCCCAGCCGAAGACCTCGGCGTAGAACGCCTTCGCCCCCGCCACGTCGGTGGTCAACAGCTCGCTCCAGCACCAGGTGTCGGGCTCGTTCACCAGCCCGGCGCCGCGGTGCCCTGCCGGCTGCCAGACGCCGATGACCGCCCAGGCCGGGTCGGCGACCACCGCCATCCGCCCGGCGTCGAGCACGTCGAACGGCCCGGCGAGCACCGTCCCGCCCGCCGCGGCCACCCGGGCCGCCACGGCGTCGGCGTCGGCGGTGTTCACGTAGGTGGTCCACGCCGCCGGCGCCTCGGGGTTCATCCGGGGCCCGATGCCGGCCACCGTCCTCCCGCCCAAGGTGGCCACGGTGTAGCCGCCCGCCTCCGGCGGGCCCTCGGGGGTGTCCCAGCCGAACAGGGCGCCGTAGAAGGCCCTGGCCCCCGGGACGTCTGTGGTGCCGAGGTCGACCCACGAGGGGACCCCCTCCTCGTACTCCGCCATCTCCATCGGTCGCTCCTCATCGTCTCAGCGTCTCAGCGCCCGACCCTACCGCCGGTGGCCGCCCGGGGAACGGCCCGGGCCACCGGGTAGCCTGGCCGGCGTGGATGACGACCAGGCGTTCGACCTCGACCTGCTGGCCTCCTCCCTCCAGGCCGACACCGGCGACGTGCGGCTCCTCCTGAAGGCCCTCGTGACCCGGCTCTCGGGTGCCCTGGGCGACCGGCTCACGGTGGAGCGGGCCGGCGGGCTCCTCAAGCGCTCGGACGAGATCCGGCGGGTCACGGTGCAGCTCGGCGACGACACCCTGGAGGCCGCGGTCACCGGCGGCGCCCTCGAGTGCACGGTCTCAAGGTCGAGCGGTGGCATCCGCATCCGCTCGGCCCGGGTCTCGATGGACCAGTGGCTGCACCAGCTCCTCGGCGCGCTGCGCACCGAGGCGGCCAGCTCCACCGCCGCCCGCCAGGCGCTCGAATCGATAGTGATCGGAGAGCAACCGTGAGCCCAGACGACCAGCCGGTGCCCGCCCCGCACGGCGCCGATCCCGGCGCCGTGGCCGCCCAAGCCGGGCTCCCGCCCGACGCCAGCCGCCGGCTGGCCGAGCTGGAGGACCGTCCCGGCCACAAGGGCATGTTCACCTCGGACCTCTCGGTGAACGAGTTCCTCTTGGTCAAGGAGGTCGGCTTCCACCCCCTGGGGTTCGTGATGGGCAGCTCCATCTACCACCTGGGCATCCAGACCCGCCGGTGGTCCCAGAGCCAGGAGCTGGCCAAGCTCACCGAGGCCATGTACAACGCCCGTGAGCTGGCCATGAACCGCATGGACGCCGAGGCGATCGAGCTCGGCGCCGACGGGGTGGTGGGGGTCCGCCTCGATGTGAACTACTACGAGTGGGGGTCCGACACCGCCGAGTTCATCGCCGTGGGCACGGCGGTGAAGGCCGAGGACGGCCGCTCCTACCGCAACAACCAGGGCAAGCCATTCACCTCCGACCTCTCGGGGCAGGACTTCTGGACCCTCATGCAGACCGGCCACGTCCCACTGGGGCTGGTGATGGGCACCTGCGTGTACCACATCGCCCACCGCGGGCTCGGCCAGACGCTGCGCACGGCCGGCCAGAACGTCGAGCTGCCCAACTTCACCCAGGCCCTCTACGAGGCCCGGGAGCTGGCCATGACCCGGATGCAGGACGAGGCAAACGAGCTGGGCGCCACCGGGATCGTGGGCGTGCGGCTGGAGGAGAAGAGCCACATGTGGGGGGACCACACCATCGAGTTCCTCTCGCTGGGCACCGCGGTGGCCAAGACCTCGGGCGACCACACCATCCCCGAGCCCCGGGCCATCATCTCGCTCGACGGCTGATGGCCACCGAGCCCCAGCCCGAGGGACGGCCGGACGCGGTTCGCGCGGCCGCCGGCCCGGGCGGACTCCCCGAGGCGGCCGCCCGGCGCCTGGCCGGCGGCGCCTGGTCGTCGGGGCTGTCGGTGGCCGACTTCGCCTCGTGCCTCTCCATGGGGATGGACCCGGTCGGTTTTGTCCAGGGCTACGCCGTCATGCAGTGGAGCTGGTACTCGAACACCTTCTACCGGACAATGGCCATGGGCGGGCTCGGCGGGGTGCCACAGCCCACGGCCCGTGGCCAGTACGCCGAGGGGTGGCAGTGCCCGCACGGGTTCGTCGGGGGCGAGCACCGCATGTACGGCTACAACTACGAGCAGGTCTGGGTGGAGGAGAACTGGGCCAAGGGGTGGGGTCTCGCCTACTCGCGCATGGTGGCCGAGGCGGCGGCCATCGGGGCGCACGGGGTGATCGGCGTGGTGGACGAGATGCACCACCTCTCGGGGACCGGCGCCGCCGAATTCCGCATCAGAGGCACGGCGGTGGTCGTCCCCGGCGCCCCTCCCCCGCCGCAGCCGTTCACGACCTTCCTCTCCGGGCAGCGCCTGGTCAAACTCATCGAGGCCGGGTTCGTGCCGGTCTCGGTGGCCGCCGCCATGAGCTCGGTGCAGATGATCGGCTACTGCATCACCCACTACCAGCTGGCCGGCACGGCGGCGGGCAATTGGTCGGGGAGCATGTCGGGCGGGGTCTCCGGGGTCCACTCCATCGTCCAGGTGGGCAAGGCCCAGCGGGCGGCCCGCCACGTGGCCAGGGAGCACGTCCGGAGCCAGCTGGGACACGACGTCCTCCACGGCGCGTCGCTCGAGCAGTTCGAGCACGAGGTGGGCGAAGGGGACATGACCATCCAGTGCATGATCCGGGGCACCCGGGTCCGACGGTTCAAGGACTTCGACCCCCTCGAAGAGGCCGAGCCGGTGGTCCGCCTCGCATGACCGACCGCACCGAGGAGCTCCACCAGGCCATGGCTGCCCTGCACCGCACGTCGGCGCCGGAGGCTGGAGTCGCGCAGGGGGCGACCTCGGACCTCTCCATCGACGAGACGCTCCTCCTCCACTCGATCGGCTGGGAGCCGGTCGACCTGGTCTTCGGCGTGTCGTGGTGGTCGATCCCCTGGGGAGTCTGGCAGTGGCAGACCGGCGAAGTCATGGAGGCCTCCACCGCCTTCGCCGGGGCCATGGCGGAGGCGGCGGAGCAGCTGCGGGCCGAGTGCGCCAAGGCCGGCGGGACCGGAGTGGTGGGCGTCGGGATCGAGATGCGGGTGGCCTCCCACCACGTTGACATCTCGCTGACCGGCACGGCCGTGCGCCGGATCGGCGCCAAACCGGGCGGGTTCGAGTTCCTCTCCGACCTCTCGGCGCGCGACTTCGCCCTCCTCAGCCGGTCGGGCTGGTGGCCGCTCGGCCTGGTGGCCGGGGCCAGTTTCGTCGTCGCCCCGCGCCGCGGGGCCCGGCAGTGGGCCGCCCAGCAGGGGCAGAACCTGGAGCTGCCCAACCTCACCCAGGCCTTCTACCAGGCCCGCGAGGGCGCCATGGGCAGGATGCAGCAGGCCGGGCGGGAGATGCAGGCCGACGGGGTCATCAACGTGAAGCTCCGGGAGGGTCCCCTCGGCTACAACGCCCGGGTGCTGCAGTTCATCGCCGTGGGCACCGCCGTCCACCTGCGCGACGACGCCCACCGGCGGATCAACCCGACCATGGTGGTCCCCCTCGACGACGCCGTCACCCAGTTCGAGGCGGAGAGCCTGCGGGCCAAGCGCTGAGGCCGAGGGAGCCGCCCCTGCGGCCTACGCTGTCGCACCAACCCAGAGGTGGAGGATCCCCCGTGCCCTTCGTGCTCGTCGAGAAGACCCGGCCCACAGTGACCCTCGTCACCTTGAACCGCCCCGAGCGGATGAACGCCATGGCCTTCGACGTGATGGCCCCGCTGCGCGACACGCTGCGCGAGGTGGGCCGGGACAACGACACCCGGGTGGTGGTGCTCACCGGGGCCGGGCACGGCTTCTGCTCGGGGGCCGACCTCGAGGACCCCGGCGCCCCGCCCGACGCCGACGGGCTCACCCTGCCGACCATGGCACTGCGCTCGATGGAGCTCCTCGACGAGGTGATCCGGACGGTGCGCAAGCTCCACCAGCCCGTGATCGCCGCCGTCAACGGCCCGGCCATCGGCGGAGGGTTCTGCCTCGCCCTCGCCGCCGACCTGCGCGTCGCCTCGGACACGGCGTACTTCCGGGCCGCCGGCATCAACAACGGGCTGACCGCCGCCGAGCTCGGTCTCAGCTACCTGCTCCCTCGGGCCGTCGGCTCGGCCCGGGCGGCCGACATCATGCTCACCGGGCGCGACGTGGACGCCAACGAGGCCGAGCGCATCGGCCTGGTCACCACCGTCGTCCCCGGCGCCTCCCTGCTCGACACGTGCTACGAGAGGGCCGGCCGCATCGCCGGGTGGAGCCGGGCCGGCGTCGAGCTGACCAAGCGGATGCTGTGGAACTCCCTCGACGCCTCGAGCCTCGAGACCCACATGGATGCCGAGGGCACCGCCCAGCTCTTCGTCCGCGTCACCACCCAGAACTTCGAGGAGGCCGTCCGGGCCCGCAAGGAGGGCCGCCCCCCGGTCTTCGGCGATTGACCGCCGTTCAGCGGGCGTTCATCAGCTGGTTGGCCGCCATCTCGAAGTAGGAGAGCAGCTCGGCCTCGTCGTCGGGGTCGAGGCCGCCGGTCCGCACCGCCTCGGTCATGTGCCGGAGCCAGGCGTCCCGCTCGAGCGTGCCGATCACGAAGGGGGCGTGGCGCATCCGCAGCCGGGGGTGGCCCCGCAGCTCGGCGTAGGCGGTGGGGCCACCCCAGTACTGGGCGAGGAACAGGGCCAGGTGCTCCTTCGATTCGGCCAGGTCTTGGGGGTAGAGGGGGCGGAGCACCGGGTCGGCGGCCACCCCCGTGTAGAACCGGTCGACCAGCGCCGTGAAGAATTCGAACCCCCCCACCCGGTCGTAGACGGTGTCCATCGCCTCGACGGTAGACGATCGCAGGGCGGCCCCGAGCGGGACGCGAAGGCCGCCCGGATGCCGTCCGCCACCCGGAGCAGCGTTTATGCTGCCCGCAGACAGCAGCCGTCGGTGGCCGACGGCCCGCGGGTGTAGCTCAATGGCAGAGCCCCAGCCTTCCAAGCTGGTTATGCGGGTTCGATCCCCGTCACCCGCTCCAGTATTATTCCTGGTGAACCGCCCTTTTCTCCTGGGAGGGCGGGCGCCCCTTGCCTTTCATCCCGCGGCTATCCCGCGGAGCAAGCGGGTACCGGGGCTTGACAAACGGCAACACGACGCCCGTCGGTGTCAGGGCGGCCAGTGCGTCGGCCAACACCCTGTCCCGGTCCTCGGTGGCGTGCTGGTAACGCAGCGCCGCGGCAGGACTCGCGTGACCGGCTCGGTGCATGAGTTCCTTGGTCGTCGCACCGGTCGCTGCGGCCCACGTCAACCCGGAGTGTCGGAGGTCGTGCAAGTGGAGGTCCGGGCGACCGACCGTTGCGCGCGCCTGCACCCATGCCGCATGCAACACACCCGGGATGACGGCACTTCCCTTCTCCCCCACCAGAAGGGGAGCGTCCGGCTCCGGCCCGGCAAAGGTGGCAAGGTGCTCCTTCAGCGCGGGGAGCAGGTTGGCCGGAACCGCCAGAGTCCGCCGCCCGGCCTCGGTCTTGGGTGCCTTCTCGATTGTCCCGGTAGAGGTCGTGGTCCGGGTCATAGTGATCGAGATGGTGTTGCGGAGCAGGTCCACGTCTCGCCTCCGGAGCCCAAGCAGCTCGCCGCGCCGCATCTGGCACCAGGCGGCCAGGAGCACAGCAATCCGGAGGTGCTCGGGCATGGCGTCAGCAAGGGCCTGGACTTCGGCGATGCTGGCCACCGGGCGCTCGGGAGCCTTCTCCTGGCCCGCACCCTTTACCTGGCAGGGATTGCGCGTGATGATCTCGTCCACCAGAGCCGTGTTCATGATCTGCCGAAGCAAGCGGTATGCCTTTGCAGCGGTCGTGTGGTGGTCCCAGGCGATGCCGGCGTGCCAGCTTCGCACCGACGAAGGTGAGATGCTCCCGATGCTCTTGGTGGCGAACGTCGGGAGGATATGGCGGTCGAGCAACCCGCGGCACAGCTCTACGGTCCGCACCGAGAGATCGTGGCGTTTCACAAGCCAGTCGTCCGCGTACTCGCGGAATGCAACCTTGGCACGTCGGGGGTCGACGACGACACCGCGGAGCTTGTCCGCCTCGGTGTCGCTGCGTAAGCGTCGGCGTCCTTCCGGCGGGTGAAGGTGCGGGTCACTTCCCGGCCAGCGATCCGAGCGCGCACGTCGTAGAACGTGGTGGGCCCAACGAGGGTCTTGGCAAATGCCGAGGCGCTCTTCCGCCCTTCGTCGGTGTTCCGGAACCGACGGGTGACCTGCTTGCCGTGGAACTGCCCGGTAACGCGATACCTGATAGACGCCATGAGTCTGCCTCCTCCGTTGTGTCTGCCAGGTTGTCTAACGACCGGCCACACCCGCCCGCTTGCCCCAGGCTACGTCGAAGGTGTCACAGAGCGGGAGGCTGAAATCGCGCTGGGTCGCCACTGCGGCGCTGGACTTGTGCATCGACGGCTGCATGTCGGGATCCGCCGTCGAATGCTGGGGAGTCTGCACGTCTACGAACTGTCGGGCTCGATCCGATCCGAAGATCAATCCTGTGCCTTGATGGGCGCGTTTCGGTCAGGGGTCGTGCCTCCGAGCGAGACGACAGAGCCGAGAGTGGCCGAAATTGTACCGTTGCTCTCCAGTCCGGAAAGTGCCTCTGAACAGCACTGGGGACATTCCTGGGGACATTGTCGTGACAGTCACCGGCGTTCCGAGGAACTGAGCAGAGGTCCGCGCGGGCTGAACACCCGAGTCGTAATCGGCGAGGCGCCGGGCAGATCCCCGGGAACGATTTCGAGAGAACGCCGGGAATTCGGCACAGATGTCCGACCGTTCCCAATGAGTGGGAACGATGCGATGGGCGCCCCGCGGGGACGCACTCAAGGACCGGGGCCTTCGGGTCCGCATGAGCGAGGCCGAGAGGAACGAGCTCGCCCGCCGGGCCGGTGCCGCCGGAGTCAGCCGGAGCCGTTACCTACTCGACGCGGCCCTGGACAAGGGTGCGACCGTCTCGGAGCGCCGCATGTGGGCACGGGAGATGGTACGGGCCGAGGCGAGGGTCCGGCAGATGGAGGACCTACTGTGCCGGTTCCTCGACGAGAACGGGTTGGCGACGGCCCACAGCGCACAGGCAGCCACTGTCCTTGAAGCCGTCAAGGAGGCCGCAGCAGCCATCGTGGCGATGGGACGAGCCGCAACCGATCCCCCATCGGTCAACGGCGGGACGCCCAAGTCGCACTGCTAGAGATTCTGTCTATCCCCGGTCATAAACGTGGCCTCTGACCAGTACCGGGGACAATCCGGGGGACATCGTCGTGGCTGCACCGTCTCCAGCAGCCCGGTGAACTGAACAGAGGCACGCACGGGCCGTACACCCGAGTTGTGATCGCTGGTTGTCCCCTGCCAGCGCAGCGACGACAGCTCGCACCGTACTGTCGATCCGTCGTGGCCGCCTCGGCACAAACAAGGTGGAAAGGGGTACCCCTTTCCCTATCTTGCAAGCGTGGGGACATTGAGGTGAGCGTGCTCAGCTGTCGTGGCGCCGGCGCCGGATTCCTCGCTCAGGGCGCACCGCCGCGAAGTACCTCCTTGGCAGCCTCGACCAGTTTGCGGGCACGTCGGATGGCCTTGGCGGCGTTGGCCTTACTCACGTTCGCCAGCCCGTAGTGGCCACCGGCCTTGAGGTCGAGGGCGTCTCGCAGCGCGGCGGCCAGTTAGCGATCGCCGGTCACCTCCTCGAGGTAGTCGGCTGCCGCCCGGTGATCCTCTCCCCGGTGATGCTGGCCGGACAGTGCGCAGCACAGAGCGTCGGAGGCGGCAATCGCCGCCAGCACCGCGTTCCCAGTAGCCACCGTCGTGTGCTCGGACTGCTCGTCGGCCATCGCCACTTCGGCAACCTCGAGGTAGAGCGTTGCCTGGGCGAGACGGACGCGTGCGTCCGCCCGGCTGCACGGTCGCAGTCGTGTCAAGCGTCCCGCCATGTCACCCGCCGGCCTGAGTGCGGAGACGCCCACGCGGCCCGAGGACCTCACCGAGGGTCTTCCCGAAGATCTCCTTGCCTTCTTGGCGAAGGGACTCGACCAGCGGCTCTCGACGCAGCGTCGCCTTGCGCAATTCGCTCACTGAGAGCTCGACGACCTGGCAGCGGTTGCCGGTCCAGCGCTCGAGGTGCTTGGCGATGCCGAGGCGCACCTCCGCCCATTGCGAGTCGTCGGCGTGGATCGCGTCGGGGCGGATCACCAGCACGTCGATGTCCGAGTCGGAATCACCGTCGCGCCGGGCGAAGGACCCGAACAGGACCACGGCCTCGGGTGCAGGCGAGCAGCTTGCGGTGAACTCTTGGAGGCGGGCCTCGACCGCCTGTGCGCCAGACAGCAGCTGTTCCACCCCGGAGGCGAGCACATGATCACGGTTCATTCGGTACTGGACGGCGTTGCCGACCCGGTCTGCGTCGACGAGCCCGTTCTTCGCCAACCGCCGCAGAACGTCCAGAACCTGCGCGTGGGACCGTCCGGCCAGGCGCTCGACTGCCGCACCGGTCAGGGGGCGTTGCGTCCGGACCAGCACGGCGAGCACGTCGGACTCCACGGTCGGAGCGACAGTGCGAAGGGGGTTCTGGAGGTCCATTGTCCGTCAGTATACCGACACTAGAGTCGGGATACCGACCATCTTGCTCGTCTGCACCGGTCGTTCCCCGACTCAGCTCAGCCGGCATGAGGAAGAACCCCCACCCAAGCCAGCCCCACAGCCAAAGGCGGGAGGTGGGCGAGGCCGAACGGCAGGCCCGCATCGGCACTCCAGGCGTCAGCTCCGAAGCACCCATCTGATCACCCGTATAACCGCGCTGGCGATCCACGGGCGCCTCGACGAGCCTCATGCGATCCACGCTTCCCACCTGGAATTTTCGGGTGTGCGCTTGCAACTGTTGGCCTGCCCGCGACCGGCACTTATCTCTAGCTCTGAATAGGGCGTCATCGACGTAGACGGCGGGTGAATTCTTCTTCGTCGAAGACGCGTTCTCTTCAGCAGTGCGCGCGATGTCTTCGATGTAGCGACCGGG
>Ga0181536_10000731_pt1 | contig 39567 bp, 26 predicted proteins | sample PEATcosm2014_Bin_41_FD_121105 | JGI IMG/M metagenome (GOLD analysis project Ga0181536, IMG submission 121105) | Peatland microbial communities from MTU Mesocosm Facility, Houghton, MI, USA - PEATcosm2014_Bin17_60_metaG | ecosystem: Environmental > Terrestrial > Soil > Wetlands > Peat | place...
GACCCGCTGCCCCGTAGCCGGTCGAGGCGGTCGACTCGGTCAGGATGATCGACGAGTTCGCCGCGTTGGCCGCAACCGTCACCGAGGACGGTGCCGAGGTGACGAGCCCCTCGGAGTCCGACGCCGTTGCTGTAGCGGTGTTGGTCACCGATCCGGCGTCCACGTCAACCTGGGTCACCGTGTAGCTACCGGTGCAGGTCTCGGAGGCCCCGGGGGCCAGGGTGCCCGAGGGGCAGCTCACGGTGGGCACCAGGTCGTCGGTCACGGCGACTCCGGTCATGGTCAGGCTCCCAGGGTTGGTCACCAGGTAGCTGTAGGGGATGGTCTGACCGGCGACGGCGTAGCCGGTCGAGGTGGTCGACATCGACAGCAAGAGCGGCGAGAAGAAACCGTGCCCCAGGCAGGTGCCGCCGTCGTAGTTGCTGTTCGTGCCGTCCGGGCAGGTCGTGTCGAGCCAGGTGACGCCGGTCACATCAGTGGTGGCGTCACCGGTGGTGCCGAGTAACGTCGCGTTCTCCAGGTTGGCGTCGACGAACTCGGTCCCAGAAAGGTCGGCGCCGGTGAGGTTGGAGCCGTCGAGATTGTCGCCGGAGAAGTCGGCGTCGGTCAGGTTGGCATCCTCGAAGCCTGTGTCGAAGACGGTGGCGCCGGTGAAGATGGCACCGGTGAGGTCGTCACCGGTGAACTTCGCTTCGCTCACGTTGGCGCCCGAGAGATTGATCCCCGGCATGTTGTCACCGGACAGCGCCGCCCCCCGCAGGTCCGCTCCGGCTCCGATGAGGTACCCGTTGAAGAACGTCCAGCCGACCGGGAGCGACGCCGGGGTTCCGGTCACCAGACCGCTGCTCACGCCGGCCAGGTCGGCCCCCGACAGCTGCGCTCCCGCCAGATCCGCAGCCCGGAGGATGGTGCCCGAGAACGTCGCACCCGAGAAGGTGGCCCCGGAGAAGATGGCCTTGGTGAAGGTGTCGCCATTGAGGTCGGCGTCGGTGAAGATGGCGTTGGTGAAATCGGCCCTCGCGCCGTAGGAACTGGCGAGGTCTGCACCGGTGAAGTCGGAACCGGTAAATGTGGCGCCGGTGAGGATGGTGTCGGTGAGGGTCGCATCCTGCAGGTCTGCCCCCGTCACCGTGGCGCCTTGAAAGTCAGCCCCCGAAAGGTCAGCGCCGGAGAAATTCGCACCGGCGAGATCGCAGTGGTAGTAGTCGACGCCTGGCTGCGGAGACGCACTGCACGTAATCGCCGCCTCGGCGGGCGCCACCATCGCGAAGGTGACAGAACCGAAGACCACAGTCGCTCCTAGAACCGCAGCGACGCCGACCGCGCGAGCCTTTACGAAGATATTCATTGAGGGTCCCCCACAGGATCCGACAGTGCTCCTATCTTCTCAGGTGTAGACGTGCGCGAGGGGGATGCCGACAATCCGGTCGTGACGCTTTCCCACCCCGTGGTCACCCTCCGGCCGTGGTCGAGAGATCACGCCGGGTTCGTGTCGGAGGCAGGCACCGACCATGCGCTCACACGGCGTGTGGCAGGGCCGGCGGTGCGACGTGATGTGGTTCGCTTGCCATGCCGCTCGAGTGGGCGATGCGCGAGCCGGATGAACAAACGTGATGCGAGGGGCCAACGTGCCGACCCGAAATGTCAACCGACGGCTGGTCCCGAGCAACGGAGTAGTGCCCCTGACGATCACTCGATAAGCCCGTGGCCTGCCCGACAGCGGCACTAGGTGCACTCCGGGCCGGCGAGTGTACGGGTGCATCCGTCGAGTCGACCAAATAGTATTGCGGACTGTGTCTTCGCGGCTCGATAAGTCGTGGTTGGTGCTCGTCAGTCATCAGACGTATGAAAGCAACCGCTGCGTGGACATCTTTTCGCGCCTCGATGGAACATATGGCTTCGAGGAGTTCCGCCGAGATCCAGAGGACATGGGTGCCGTGTCCCGGCTTGGTCCACTCCTGGATCGATAAGTTCGACCCAGCCCGGCGTTCTGGGCTACGTGAGGATTGATCAATCAGCGAGCAGGTCCGTGAACGGGGCGAGCGGCACGATGCCCGTCGCTTTGGCCGCCATCTCGGGATTGACGGTGATGAGCGCGTCGGCCTGGAGCTTCGCCACGGCGAGGTACTCGGCCTCGGTGAGTGTGCTCCAGTCGCGGTCTCGGGCAATCTGCCACGCCGTGCGCCGCGACACCCGGTCGCCGAGCAACCGCATCTTCACCCCCGTTATCCGTTCGTGAAGTTCCAGGGCTGTCTGTTCGGTGAGCGTGCCGCCGCGAACACGCTGCAGAAGCAGATCGAGGGCCTCGGAACGGATCGAGTTCGGAGCCACCAGCCGATGACTCGGATGGACGCTGTGGCTGCCGTCTGCAAGTTGCACCAGTGTCGGTGGGTCAATCACAAATCGTGTCACGACGTCACGGTAGCCCCGCCGTCAGGAATCTCCACCGGGACCGGTCCCGACCCGTCCCACCATCCCACCATCCCGGCGTACCGGGATAGCCCTAGCGATGGCTATCGACCCGTCTGTCCGTCGATTTGCCCTCGAAGAATGTCGGCGTGTCCGGCGTGTCGTACAGCTCGGCTCTCCAAGCCACGACGACAGTCTCTCAGTTTACCGACACAGAATGACGGCGCATCTGGTTCTGGCGCTGCTGGACGGACCGCGCCCGAGTCGGCGATCCCGAACGCCCGGCTCGGTCGCCCTGGACTGTGACGAGGCGAGCAGAACTCTCACGGCCCAGCCGGGACACGATCTGGCCGCTCGTTCTGGCCTCCCCTGCCCCGGTGAGCTCGAAGCCGGCGGGCGCCGCACCGCCGTTCGGGGCGCATCTCCTGATCACGCTGCGAGTTCGCCACCCCTGTATCACGCCGACCCCGAGCATCTCTGAGTATTCGGCGGGGAGGGAGCATGCCCCAACGCTTGGGAGGTTCAGGAAGGGTAATGGGTCTCCTGAGGTCGAGCGCGGTCTTCCAAAGGCTCAAGCAGGATCAAGATCCGATCGCCTGGCACCTCTATTGGCGGGCCCGCGGAGTCGAGAACTACATGAGGCGTGGACACGTCGTCCGGTCCAAGGCGATCGCCCAGTATCTCGCCGACGAAGACAGCCCCCGCCTCAATCTCGGCTGCGGGTTTAACCCAATTTCGGGATGGCTCAACTGCGACCTGATATCGGGCGACGTGTACGTCGATCTCAACCGGCCCCTTCCCTTCGCCCCCGGCTCTTTCGAGTACGTGTTCTCCGAGCACCTAATAGAGCACTTCCGCGAGAAGGAGAGCCTGCGCCTTCTGTTTGAGATGAGAAGAGTTCTGCGGACAGGAGGAGTAGTCCGAATGGCGACCCCCGATCTATCCGATCTTGTGGAGATCTACCTCGACCAGAGTCCCACGACCAGCCTTGAAGAGTACGCGAGGTACATGGACACGCTGCGTCCAGGCCCTCACGAACGGCCCGCGCAGGTCCTCAACGGCACGCTGCGGAGTTGGGGTCATGCGTACGTCTACGACGAGGCCGATCTGACGACCAAGTTGCAGGAGGCAGGGTTCGGCGCGATCGTGCGGGTTCAGCCGGGCGTCAGCGAGCACCCGCAGCTTAAGGACATCGAGCAACGAACGTCGTACGAGAACACGGCAGGAGTGATGATCCTCGAGGCTACTGCGGTCTGAGCGGCGCAGGCGGCGGCTCGTCGCTCCTGCCCTGCTTCATTCCCTCGTGGGCACCCATCGCTGCGGAGACATTGCAGTCCTACCGCGTGGTCGCAAAACGCACCAACGCATTAGGCGAACTGAAGCGGGACTTCGAGGTTGAGCCAGGGGTTCTTGCTGTCACGAGCAGCAGCACGTTGCCTCTCTTGCTCGCGAAGCCGGGCTCACAGCCGCCAGGGAGAGATTCGCCACGCCGCGAGGGGCCGATCGTATTCGACAACTTGTTTGAATCCATCTCGGGAGACAGATGGCAACGTGATTCACTCTCACCCGAGATGCGCTCGGGCCTGCCCCCATGGTGCGTACGGGGCACCCGTTGAATTGCGATGCATCACCCGCGACTCGCCCCTGCTCGGTTCGGGATGGCCGCTGGCTCAGCCGCCCGACACCGAGAGCACCCGCCCCGGGTTGGCACCGGCCACCCATACTGCCCCGCCCACCGGGAGCAAAGCCCGCGGCGTGGTCCCGACGCCCAGCGCCTTCGATGCCGGTGCCGGGTATGGCGAACGAAGCGTCTGCGCCTGCCCGTCCCCGACGTACACGTGACCACCGGCCACGGCCAGGCTCAGCGGATCCCCACCGACGCGGAGGGTCCGCAGGACCCGCAGCGAGTGCGGGTCCACCTGCGAGAGGGTGCCGCCCTGCGCGTTGGCCACCCACACCGAGCCCGCGCCCGTCGCGACCCCGATCGGACCGTTGCCGACCGTGATGCCTTCCAACCTCGGCGCCCGGACCTGGGCCGACGCGGGCACGAAGAAGGTCAACATGTCAGAAGTACCGCTGATCCACAGCGCACCGAAACCTGCGGCGACCCGCACCGCCCCGCCCGGCACCTCCACCGGGGTCCCGACCGCCCCCGACCGCACGTCGATGGATGTGATCTCGTTGGCGATCACCGACGTGACCCAGACGTTGGCACCGAGCACCGCCAGGCTCGACGGGCCCGTCGGTACCGTGACGCTGCGCACGACGTGCAGCGTGCGCGGGTCCACCTCGACCACCTGGTTGTCGACCATGTCGGCCACCCACAGGCGGCCGGCGTCGAGCACCATCGCCGTCGGCCGGCCCGCCAGGTGGACCGACCCCTGTACCCGCCCGGTGGCGGGGTCGAAGCGGAGAAGCAGGTCGCGCAGGTCGTCGGTGACGTAGGCGACCCCGCCGCCCTGGGCCACGGCGGAGGCGGCCGGGAGGCGCAGGAGCGTGCGCTTCACCAACACCGGGGCGCTGCCCTGCGGCGTCCCGCCCGAGGTCGAGAACAAGAGCGGCGCCGCCGCCGCTCCCGCCAGCACGACCGTGAGCCCGATCGCTGCGACCCAGGTGATCGCCCGTCGACGCCGCTCCCGCCGACTGTGCGGGCGCCGGCGCCCGCGCGTTGGCGCATGGGAGGAGCGACGCGCCCGGTCCGCCTTGCTCTGTGCCGCCCGCCGCTGCCGGCGGTCCCGCTGGGCCACGAGCTAGTGGAGGAGTCCTTCCAAGAGCTCGAGCACTCTCGAGACCTGCTCGGCGAGTGACCCCGAGCCCGGCCCGAGCCGCAGGTCGGGAGACAGGGGGACCTCGTAGGTGGAGTCGATGCCCGTGAACCCGGGCAACTGGCCCGAGCGCGCCCGGGCGTAGAGGCCCTTGGGGTCGCGGCGCTCGCACTCCTCCAGCGAGGTGTCGACGAAGACCTCCGCGTAGCTCAGCCCCGCCTCGGTGTGGAGCGTGCGGATGAGGCGACGGTCCTCCTCGAAGGGGCAGATCAGCGCGATGAGCGCCAGCACCCCCGACTCGGCGAACATGCGGGCCACCTCACCGGCCCGGCGCACGTTCTCGGTGCGGTCCCGGTCCGAGAAGCCGAGGTCGCCGTTGAGCCCGTGGCGCAGGTTGTCGCCGTCGAGCAGGAAGGCGGGCCGGCCGCTGTTGACGAACGCCTCTTCCACCGCGGCGGCCAGGGTCGACTTGCCGGCCCCCGACAGACCGGTGAACAGCACCGTACCGCCCGCCGCGCCCAAGGCGGCGAAGCGTTCGCCCCGGGAGAGCCGGCCGCCGTGGCGCACCACGTTCGGGCTGGCGTGCGTGGTGGCGATCACCCGGATGACACCGGCGCCGACCGTGCCGTTGGTCGAGGGATCGATGATGATGAAGCTGCCGGTCGTACGGTTCGTCGTGTAGTCGTCCACCAGGAGCGGCTCGGTGGAGCGGAACGTGACACGGCCGATCTCGTTGAGGTCGAGGGTCTCGGCGTCCTCGTCGCGGTGCAGCCCGTTGATGTCGAGTCGGTACTGCAAGGAATGGGCGGAGACGCGCACCGTCCGCGTACCCTGCTTGACGAGGTAGGTGCGGCCGACGGCGAGCGGGGACCGCTCGTCCATCCAGCAGACCGTCGCCTCGATGTCAGAGGCCAGCGTCGGCCGGTTGTTGGGACGGCACAGCACGTCGCCCCGTGACACCGCGATGTCGTCCGTCAGCGTGATCACGACCGCCATGGGCGGGAACGCCTCCGCCACCTCGCCGTCGGCGGTCATGATGGACGCGATCCGCGACGTGGTCCCCGACGGCAGCACGAGCAGTTCGTCCCCCGGGCGGAGCACCCCGCTGGCCACGGTGCCGGCGTAGCCGCGGAAGTCCGGGTTCTCGGGCGTCTGGCTTCGGATGACGTACTGCACCGGGAAGCGGGGGTCGATGAAGTTCTCGTCGCTGCCGATGTAGACCGACTCGAGGTGGTTGAGCAGGGGTGACCCGTCGTACCACCACATGTGCTCGGAGCGTTGGACGACGTTGTCACCCTTGAGCGCCGAAATGGGGATGAACGTGATGTCGTGCACGTTCAGCCGGGCGGCGAACTCCATGTAGTCGGACTTGATCCGCTCGTAGCGCTCCTGGTCCCAGTCGACCAGGTCCATCTTGTTCACGCACACCACCATGTGGGGGACGCCCAGCATGGAGGACAGGAAGGCATGCCGGCGTGTCTGCTCGATCACGCCCTTGCGGGCGTCGATCAGGATCAGCGACACGTGCGCATTGGACGCCCCCGTGACCATGTTGCGCGTGTACTCGGTGTGGCCGGGTGTGTCGGCGATGATGAACTTGCGCTTCGGCGTGGCGAAGTACCGGTAGGCCACGTCGATCGTGATGCCCTGCTCACGCTCGGCGCGCAGCCCGTCGGTGAGGAGCGCCAGGTCGGTCTCGGTGTTGCCCCGTTGCTCGCTGGTGCGGCGGATCGCCTCGAGCTGGTCCTCGAAGATGCCCTTGGCGTCGTACAGGAGCCGGCCGATCAGCGTCGACTTGCCGTCGTCCACCGAGCCGGCGGTGGCCAGGCGCAGGAGCTCGGCCACTAGAAGTACCCCTCGCGCTTGCGGTCCTCCATGCCGGCTTCCGAGATCCTGTCGTCGGCCCGAGTGGCGCCCCGCTCCGTCAGGCGGGTACCCGCCACCTCGGCGATGACCAGGTCGATCGTCCCGGCCATGGACTCGACGCAGCCGGTGCAGTCAGCGTCGCCCACCGTGCGGAAGCGAACCATCGTCTCGAACGCCGGCTCGCCGACGTCGGGGGCGAGGTGCTCGGTGACGGCCATGAGCATGCCGTCGCGCTGGAAGACCTCCCGCCGGTGCGCGAAGTAGATGGAGGGCACGTCGATGCCCTCGTCGCGGATGTAGTTCCACACGTCGAGCTCGGTCCAGTTGGAGAGCGGGAAGACCCGGATGTGCTCACCCTTGTTGTGCCGGGCGTTGTAGAGGTTCCACAGTTCCGGGCGCTGGCTCTTGGGGTCCCACTGCCCGAACTCGTCGCGGAAGCTGAAGATCCGTTCCTTGGCCCGGGCCTTCTCCTCGTCCCGGCGGGCGCCGCCGAAGACGGCGTCGTGGCGGCCCTCGGCGATGGCGCGCAGCAGCGTCGGCGTCTGCAGCCGGTTGCGGGTCGCGCCCGGCGAGGTGTCCTCCACCGTCCGACCGGCATCGATGTCGTCCTGCACCTTGGCCACCACGACCCGGACCCCCACGTCGGAGGCGTGCCGATCCCGGAATTTGAGCACCTCCGCGAAATTGCGCCCGGTGTCGATGTGCAGCACCGGGAAGGGCACCGGCGCCGGCCAGAAGGCCTTCTTCGCCACGTGCAGCATGACGATGGAGTCCTTGCCGCCCGAGAACATGAGCGTGGGACGCTCGAACTCGGCCGCCACCTCACGGAAGATGTGAATGGCCTGCGCCTCGAGGGCGCGCAGATGCGACAGGCGGTAATTGCCCGATCCGACGTGCGCCGACCCGTCCTGACCTCCCGGGTCGGCAACCATGCGCGGTGTCGCCAACAGGCCCCTCCCTCTGCCTTCCCCCATGTGAACGGGAGAAGTTTAGGCCCCCGCCTCCGCCGCGCCGGTGCCGGGCTCCTCGGAGCCCGACGCAGCGTCGACGATCGGGTTCCCGTAGGCGTCCTCGGCCGTCGGGGTCGCACCCAGCCAGCTGGCGTCGATGGAGGAGTCGAAGGGGTCTTCGCTGATCCCCTCGCCCATGTCCCGCAGCCAGTTGGCCAGGTCCTCGGTGTCCGACTCGCCGGCGCCCACGGCCCAGAAGGGCATCGCCTCGGCGTCGGGCATCTCGAGCCGGATGTCCCGGTAGTGCTCCATGCCCGAACCGGCCGGGATGAGCTTGCCGATGATGATGTTCTCCTTGAGCCCGAAGAGTTGGTCGCTCCGGCCCTCGATGGCGGCCTCGGTCAGCACCCGGGTCGTCTCCTGGAAGGAGGCGGCCGAGAGCCAGCTCTCGGTGGCCAGCGACGCCTTCGTGATGCCCATGAGCTCGGGGCGCCCCTCGGCCGGCGTCTTGCCGTCCTCGACGAGCGTCCGGTTGACCTCGGCGTAAATCTGGTTGTCGACGCGCTCACCGGGCAGGAACGGCGCATCGCCCGGCTCCGCCACGAGCACGCGGCGCAGCATCTGGCGCACGATCAGCTCGATGTGCTTGTCGTGGATCGACACACCCTGGTCGCGGTAGACCTTCTGCACCTCTTCGACGAGATACTGCTGGGTCTCGCGGATGCCCTTGACCTCGAGCAGCTCCTTGGGGTCCTTGGGACCCTCGACCAGCGCGTCACCCGCGCCGACCTCCTGGCCGTCGGTGACCTCGAGGTGGGCGCGCGACGCCACCAGCGTGGAGTCCTCCGTGCCGTCGTCGGCCACCACCGTGATGCGCCGGCCCGTCTCGTCGTCCTCGACCCGGACGACGCCCGAGTGGTGGGCGAGAACGGCGGCACCCTTGGGGGTGCGGGCCTCGAAGAGCTCGACGACACGGGGCAGGCCGTGGGTGATGTCCTCACCGACGACACCGCCGGTGTGGAAGGTCCGCATGGTGAGCTGCGTGCCGGGCTCGCCGATCGACTGGGCGGCAATGACCCCGACGGCCTCGCCGAGCTCGATCATCGAGCCGGTGGCGAGCGACAGCCCGTAGCAGGCTGCGCACACGCCCTGGGGCGACTCGCAGGTCAACACGGAGCGGGTTCGGATGCGCTCGACGGAGTCGTCGTCGCGCATGGCGGCGATGTTGTCGTCGTCGAGCACGGTGCCGACCGGGTACACGGTGCCGTCCGAGAGCTTGACGTCCTCGGTGAGCAGGCGGCCGAAGGCCCGGGTCTCGAGGTAGCTGCGGTGGCCCGGCCCGTCGGGGGCCACGCCCTCGATCCAGATGCCACGGGTGGAGCCGCAGTCGTCGATCCGCACGATGAGCTCCTGGGCCACGTCGACGAGGCGGCGCGTCAGGTAGCCCGAGTCGGCCGTGCGAAGGGCGGTGTCGGCCAGGCCCTTGCGGGCGCCGTGGGTGGAGATGAAGTACTCCAGGACCGACAGGCCCTCACGGAAGGAGGACTTGATCGGGCGGGGGATCATCTCACCGCGCGGGTTGGACACCAGGCCCTTCATGCCGGCGATCTGGCGGATCTGCTGCGAGTTCCCTCGGGCACCCGAGTCCACCATCATGTCGAGGGGGTTGAAGGCGATGGTGGCCAACTGGGCCTCCATGGCCCGACCGACCTCGGAGTTGGCCGAGGTCCAGATCTCGATCTCCTTCTGGCGCCGCTCGTCGTCGGTGATGATGCCGCGCTTGAACTGCGTCTCGGCCTTCTCGGCCTCCTTCTCGTAGCGGTCCAGGATGGCCTGCTTGTCCGGCGGCGTCTGGACGTCGTTGATGGAGATCGTGAGCCCGGACTGGGCGGCGAAGCGGAAGCCCAGCGCCTTGATCCGGTCCAGGCTCGACGCCACCACGTTCTTGGGGTAGTTGGCCGACAATTCCTCGACGATCGTCCCGATGGGGGTGTTGCGCTTCCCCACGACGTCGTTCACGAAGGCGAACCCCTCCGGAAGCGCCTCGTTGAAGAAGACGCGGCCAGGCGTCGTCTCGAAGGCCAGCAGGCCCTCGGAGTCCGGGGTCACGCCGGCCGCGGCCAGGCGCCCCGTCAGGGACGAGCCCGGGGCCGGGCGCAGGACGATGGGGACCTGCAGCCCCACGTCGCCAGCATCGAATGCCGCCTCGAGCTCGTGGATGTGGCGGAAGGCGCGCCCGGCGCCGGTGCCCTCCTCGACCCGGAGGGTCAGGTAGTAGGCGCCGAAGACCATGTCCTGGGTGGGCACGGTGATCGGGCGACCCGTCGCCGGCGAGAGGATGTTGTTCGCCGAGAGCATCAGGACTCGGGCCTCGGCCTGGGCCTCGGCCGACAGCGGCAGGTGGACGGCCATCTGGTCGCCGTCGAAGTCGGCGTTGAAGGCCGTGCACACGAGCGGGTGGACCTGAATCGCCTTGCCCTCGACGAGCACGGGCTCGAAGGCCTGGATCCCGAGGCGGTGCAGCGTGGGCGCGCGGTTCAGCAGCACCGGGTGCTCCCGGATGACGCCCTCGAGGACGTCCCAGACCTGGGGCCGGCGTCGCTCGACCATACGCTTGGCCGACTTGATGTTCTGGGCCAGCTCGGCGTCCACCAGCCGCTTCATGACGAAGGGCTTGAACAGCTCGAGCGCCATCAGCTTGGGCAGCCCGCACTGGTGCAGCTTCAGGTTGGGCCCGATCACGATGACCGAGCGGCCCGAGTAGTCGACCCGCTTGCCCAGCAGGTTCTGACGGAACCGGCCCTGCTTGCCCTTCAGCATGTCCGACAGCGACTTGAGCGGCCGGTTGCCCGGGCCCGTCACCGGGCGGCCACGCCGCCCGTTGTCGAACAGCGCGTCGACGGCCTCCTGGAGCATGCGCTTCTCGTTGTTGATGATGATCTCGGGCGCGCCGAGGTCCAACAGCCGCTTCAGGCGGTTGTTGCGGTTGATGACGCGGCGGTAGAGGTCGTTGAGGTCCGACGTGGCGAAGCGGCCACCGTCGAGCTGCACCATCGGGCGCAGGTCGGGCGGGATCACCGGCACGGCCTCGAGGATCATGGCCCGAGGGTCGTTGATGCGTCGGCCGTGGTCGTCACGCCGGTTGAAGGCGGTGACGATCTTCAGCCGCTTGATCGTCTTCTGGCGCCGCTGGGCCGACAAGGGACGCCGCCCGTCCTTGGCGTCGATCATGTCGCGCAGCTTGATCTCCTCGGCGTCGAGGTCGATGCGGTCAATGAGCTTGAGGATGTACTCCGCGCCCATGCCGCCCTCGAAGTACTCGTCGTAGCGCAGCCGGAGCTCGCGCCACAGCATCTCGTCCTCAATGATCTTGCGGCCGTGCAGGTTGCGGAATTCGTCGAGCGAGCGCTGCGCGATCTCGGCGTCCTCCTGGGCCCGCTCGCGGGCGGACTGGATCTCCTTCTCCACCGCGCGCTGGCGCGCCTTGATCTCGGCGTCACGGGCGCCCTCGCCCTCGAGCTGCTTCAGCTCGTCCTCGAGCGCCTTGAACCGGCGGTCGATGTCGAGGTCGCGCTTCTTCTCAATGTCCGCGATCTCCTCGGCCATCTCGTTCTCGAGGCTGGGCAGGTCCTGGTGGCGCTTCTCCTCGTCGACCCAGGTGACCAGGTTGGCGGCGAAGTAGATCACCTTCTCCAGCTGCTTGGCCTTGAGCTCCTCGCGGGGCTCGGTGCCCATGAGGAGGTAGGCCAGCCACGAACGCGTGCCGCGCAGGTACCAGATGTGGACGACGGGGGCGGCCAGCTCGATGTGCCCCATGCGGTCGCGGCGGACCTTCGAACGGGTGACCTCGACGCCGCAGCGCTCGCAGATGATGCCCTTGAAGCGCACCCGCTTGTACTTGCCGCAGTAGCACTCCCAGTCCTTGGTCGGGCCGAAGATCTTCTCGCAGAAGAGCCCGTCCTTCTCCGGGCGCAGCGTGCGGTAGTTGATCGTCTCGGGCTTCTTGACCTCGCCGTTGGACCAGCCCCGGATGGAGTCCCCGGTCGCGAGGCCGATGCGCAGCTGGTCGAATGTGTTGACGTCCAGAGCCATTAGGAGAAGCTCCTCTCTGCGGCGCGCCGCTCGTCTTCCTCGTCGGAGCCGCGCTCGTTGCGGCTGATGTCGATGCCCAGCTCCTCGGCGGTGCGGAACACGTCCTCGTCCAGCTCGTGCATCTCGATCTCACGGCCGTCGACGGCCAGGACCTCGACGTCGAGGCAAAGCGACTGCATCTCCTTGATGAGCACCTTGAAGCTCTCGGGGATGCCCGGCTCGGGGATGTTCTCCCCCTTGACGATGGCCTCGTAGACCTTCACCCGGCCGAGGACGTCGTCGGACTTGATGGTCAGGAGCTCCTGCAGGGCGTAGGCGGCGCCGAAGGCCTCGAGGGCCCACACCTCCATTTCGCCGAAGCGCTGGCCACCGAACTGGGCCTTCCCGCCCAGCGGCTGCTGGGTGATCATGGAGTACGGGCCGGTCGAGCGGGCGTGGATCTTGTCGTCGACCAGGTGGGCCAGCTTCAGGATGTAGACGTAGCCGACCGAGATCGGGTTGTCGTAGGCCTCGCCGGTGCGGCCGTTGTAGAGCATGGCCTTGCCGTCGGTGTGGATCTGCACGTCACCGTTGGCCGAGTCCGCGTTCAACGTTCCGAAGACCTGCTGGATCGTCGGGTGGGCCCCGGCGTCCTCGGCCTCGTCCCAGTGGGCGCCGTCGAACACGGGCGTGGAGACCCAGGCCGCCGGCTCGGTCCGCGGCCGCGTCTTGCGCGCCGCGCCGTCGCCCTTGGCGCTCGTCCCCACCTCCTCGTTGACGTCGATGCCCTGCCAGCCGTGGCGGGCGGCGTAGCCCAGGTGCGACTCGAGCACCTGGCCCACGTTCATCCGGCTCGGCACGCCGAGCGGGTTCAGGATGATGTCGACCGGGGTGCCATCGGACAGGTACGGCATGTCCTCGACCGGGAGGATCTTGGAGATGACGCCCTTGTTGCCGTGGCGGCCGGCCAGCTTGTCGCCCTCGGAGATCTTGCGCTTCTGGGCCACGTAGACGCGGACCAGCTGGTTGACCCCCGGTGGCAGCTCGTGCGACTCCTCGCGGGAGAAGACCCGGACGTCGATCACCTTGCCGTACTCGCCGTGGGGCACCTTGAGCGAGGTGTCGCGCACCTCGCGGGCCTTCTCGCCGAAGATGGCGCGCAGGAGGCGCTCCTCGGGCGTCTGCTCGGTCTCGCCCTTGGGGGTCACCTTGCCCACCAGGACGTCACCCGGCTCGACCTCGGCGCCGACGCGGATGATGCCGCGGTCGTCGAGGTCGGCGAGGATCTCCTCGGAGAGGTTCGGGATGTCCCGCGTGATCTCCTCGGCTCCAAGCTTCGTGTCGCGGGCGTCGACCTCGTGCTCCTCGATGTGGATGGAGGTCAGCACGTCGTCGCGCACGAGGCGCTCGGAGAGGATGATGGCGTCCTCGTAGTTGTAGCCCTCCCATGGCATGAAGGCGACGAGCAGGTTCTTGCCCAGCGCGAGCTCGCCGTTGTGGGTCGACGGGCCATCGGCCAGCAGGTCGCCGGTCACGACGCTCTGCCCCTCGGTCACCAGCGTGCGGTGGTTGATGCACGTGTTCTGGTTGGAACGGCGGAACTTGGACAGGCGGTAGACCTTCCGGCCGAGCGCCGTGCCGAGCCGGTCCTTCTGGCCAGACGCGTACTCGACCGTGACGGAGTCGCCGCTGATCTCGGTGACGGTCCCGTTGCCCTCGGCCAGCAGCACGTCGCCGGCGTCACGGGCGGCACGGCCCTCGACCCCGGTGCCGATGTAGGGCGCCTCGGGGACGACGAGCGGCACGGCCTGCTTCTGCATGTTGGCGCCCATGAGGGCGCGGTTGGCGTCGTCGTGCTCGACGAACGGGATGAGCGCCGTGGAGACCGAGACGATCTGCTTCGGCGACACGTCCATGAGGTCGACCTCCGACGGCGGCACGAAGTCGATCTCCGACGTCGTCCCGTAGGAGGTGTTGACCGCGCCCATGCGCACGCCGGTGCCCTGCGGCCCGCGGCGCACGAGGACGCGCTCCTCGGTCAGGCGGCCGTCGGCGTCGACCGACGCGTTGGCCTGGGCGATGACGTGCTCCTCCTCCTCGTCGGCGGCCAGGTAGCTCACCTCGTCGGTGACCTTGCCGTCGACGACGGTGCGATAGGGGGTCTCGATGAACCCGTACTCGTTCACCCGGGCGTAGGTGGCCAGCGCCCCGATGAGGCCGATGTTCGGGCCCTCGGGTGTCTCGATCGGGCACATGCGGCCGTAGTGCGACGTGTGGACGTCACGGACCTCGAAGCCGGCGCGCTCACGCGACAGGCCTCCTGGCCCGAGCGCGGACAGACGGCGCTTGTGGGCCAGGCCCGAAAGCGGGTTGTTCTGGTCCATGAACTGCGAGAGCTGCGAGGTGCCGAAGAACTCCTTCACCGCGGCCACGACCGGACGGATGTTGATCAGCGTCTGCGGCGTGATGGCCTCGACGTCCTGGGTGGTCATGCGCTCGCGCACGACCCGCTCCATCCGGCTCAGCCCGACGCGCACCTGGTTCTGGATCAGCTCGCCCACCGAGCGGATGCGGCGGTTGGCGAAGTGGTCCTGGTCGTCGATGCGGTAGGTCGACTCGCCGTCGGCCATGTGCAAGGCCAGGTGCAGCATGTACGTCGCCGAAGCGAGGATCTCCGAGGGGCTCAGCACCGACTGGTTCGGCGCCGGCTTCTCTATCTCGATCCCGAACAGGTCGCTGAGCCGGTCGATCTCGGGGCCGAGCTTGCGGTTCAGCTTGTAGCGCCCGACCCGGGTCAGGTCGTAGCGCTTCGGGTTGAAGAAGGCGTTCTCGAAGTAGACGCGGGCGGCCTCGGCCGACAGCGGCTCGCCGGGACGGGCGCGCTTGTAGATCTCGAGCAGCGCCTCCTCACGCGACGGCGCCAGGTTGCGCTCCTTCTCCCACTGCCCTTCGAGGAAGTCGAAGTGGCGGACGAAGCGGTCCAGGAAGGCCTCGTCGCCGTAGCCCAGCGCGCGCAGGAGGACGAAGAGCGACAGGCGGCGCTTGCGGGCGACGCGGCAGCCGGCGGTGACGTCCTTGCCCGGCTTGGCCTCGATGTCGAGCTCGATCCACTCACCCCGGTACGGGTGGATGGTCCCGGTGAACACCGTCTTGGCGTCACGGCCGGGCTGGAAGATGACACCCGGCGAACGGACCAGCTGGCTCACGACGACACGCTCGGTGCCGTTGACGATGAAGGTGCCGCGGTCGGTCATCATCGGGAAGTCCCCCATGAAGACCGTCTGCTCCTTGATCTCACCCGTGGTGGCGTTGAGGAACCGGGCCCGCACGAAGACGGGCGCCGCGTACGTCATGTCCTTCTCCTTGCACTCCTCCACCGAGAACTTCGGCGGCGGGCGCAGGTCGGCATCGGTCGGGTCGAACTCGAGCTCCAGGCTCAACTGGCCGGTGAAGTCCTCGATCGGGCTGATGTCGTGGTAGGCCTCGGCGAGGCCCTTGTCGAGGAACCACTGGAACGAATCGCGCTGGATGGCGATCAGGTCAGGAAGCGGCAGAGCCTCGTTGATGTTGGCGAACGAAACACGTTCGGGACTGCGGGACCGTGAGGACAACGGTCAACTCCTCCCAGGTGAAAAGCGGCGGGTGAGGGCGGTACTGCGGGGGTCAGGAACGGACGGGGGCGGGGACGGCGGGTCGGGGGGTCAGGGCTGCCAGGGCGCGCGCCGACCCCGCAGAATTACGGAATCAAGCACACAGAGACGCACGGCAACCCTGCATCCTATCGCGGGGCGTGCCTGGATACAACCCCTCGGCCGCGCAGGCCTGGCGGGCAGTGCCCGGGGTCCGCGACAGGCTACGAAAGCCCTCCCCCGTCGTCAAGGATCCTGGTCGGGGGCCGGGTTGGTCGAGCCCGATCCCGGCCCCTACCAGGGCTACTTGACCTCGACAGTGGCGCCGGCGCCCTCGAGGGCGGCCTTCGCCTTGTCGGCGTCCTCCTTGTTCGCCCTCTCGAGCACCGGCTTCGGGGCGGCCTCGACCAGGTCCTTGGCCTCCTTGAGGCCCAGGCTGGTGAGGGCCCGCACCTCCTTGATGACCTGGATCTTCTTGTCGCCGGCGTCGGTGAGGATGACGTCGAATTCCGACTTCTCCTCCTCGCCCCCGGCCTCGCCGCCGCCGGCAGCCGGGGCGGCCGCGGCAGCCACGGCCACGGGGGCCGCCGCCGTCACGCCGAAGCGCTCCTCGAAGTCCTTCAGCAGCTCGCTCAGCTGAATCACCGAGAGCTCGGCGATCCCGTCGAGGATCTCTTCCTTGGTGAGAGTTGCCATCTGGGTGGCCTTCCTTTCTTTCCTACGGTCGTGTCTGGTTCGGTCCGGGAATTCGGTCGTGTGCTACTCGGTGGCCTCTTCGGCGCTGCCCGCCGCCTCGGCGGTGGCCTCGCCGTCCGCGGCGGCCTCCACCGGCTGCTCCCCGGCCGGGGCCTCCTCGGCAGGGGCAGGGGCCTCGGCGGCGGTCTCCGCGGGTGCGTCGCTCTCGGCAGCGGCTGGGGCCTCCGATGGGGGGGCCTCGGCTGCCTCGGGGGCGGGCGGCGTCTCCCCGCCGGCCTCGCGCTGCTCGATCAGCGCCGAGATCCCGTAGGCCAGGTTGCGGGGCAGCGCCTCGAGCAGTCCGGCCATCTGTTGCATCGGCGCCGCCAGGGCACCGGCCAGACGGGCCAGAAGGACCTCACGGGGCGGCAGCTCCGCCAGGGCAGCCAGGTCCGAGGACGTGAGGAGCGACCCGTCGGCCAGCCCGCCTTTGATCACGAGGTGCGGGTTGGTCCGGGAGAAGTCCCGCAGCGCCTTGGCCACGGCGCTGATGTCGCCCTGGACGAAGGTCAGTGCGCTCGGCCCGTTCAGGTACTCCGACAGCGGCTGGTACTCGCCGCCGTCGATCGCCCGGCGGACCAGCGTGTTCTTGAAGATCCTGTAGTCGCCGCCCGCGGCCGTCAGTGCGTTGCGGAGCTCCGCCATCTCGGCCACGCTCAAGCCCCGGTACTCGCTCACGATGGAGGCCGACGCCGCCTCGATGCGCGTCTTGACCTCGGCGACCACCTCGACCTTGTGGGCCATCTGTGCGTTCTGCGTTGCCATCGTCGTCCTCCACCGGGTTCGACCGGCCGGATGTGGCCAGGATCTCCGCTGTGCGACGGCCCACGCCGGACGGGCCGGCGTGCACGGTGTCGCCTCGTCGGGCCGGCCCTTGTGGGCCGCTTCGGCACCCTGAGGTGCACCGGAGGTCTCTGGCGTTCGGATTCAGTGCCCGCGCGCCCGGGGGCGGCGAACTGTTCGGGAAAGCGTAGTACGTCTGCGGGGCGGGCTCAGGCCGGGACGGCCAGCTCCTCCTCGCTGAAGCGGGCCTTGACGGGGTCGATGTGCGCCCCGGGGCCCATCGTCGTCGACACGGTGATGGAGTGGAAGTAGCGCCCCTTGGCGGAGGCGGGCTTGGCCCGCTGGAGTTCGTCGATGACCGCACGGATGTTGGTGACGAGCTGGTCGCGGGTGAACGAGGCCTTGCCGACGCGGATGTGGACATTGCCCACCTTGTCGGTCCGGTACTCGACCCGGCCTCCCTTGAACTCGCCCACCGCCTTGGCCACGTCGGTGGTGACGGTGCCCGTCTTCGGGTTCGGCATCAGGCCACGTGGCCCGAGAACCCGGCCCAGCGTGCCCACCTGCCCCATCAGGTCCGGCGTGGCAATGGCGACGTCGAAGTCGAGGAAGCCGCCGTTGATCTTCGCCACCAGGTCGTCCGCACCCACCACGTCCGCTCCGGCGGCGCGGGCATCGGCGGCCGCCTCGCCGGCGGCGAACACCGCCACCCGGACGGTGCGTCCGGTGCCCGACGGGAGCGAGATCGTGCCGCGCACGATCTGGTCCGCCTTGCGGGGGTCCACCCCCAGACGAACCGCCAGCTCGACCGTCTCGTCGAACTTGGCGCTCGCCAGAGACTTCACAAGGTCGACCGCCTCGGCCACCCCGTAGAGCTCCTCCCGGTCCACCTTGCTCAGGCTCTCCTTGTACTTCTTCCCGTGCTTGGTCATTTCCTTCTCCTCTACGCGTCCGTCGGGCCTAGCCGGCGACCTTGATCCCCATGGACCGTGCCGTGCCGGCGACCTGCTTCTTGGCCGCCTCGAGGTCGTTGGTGTTCAGGTCCTTGAGCTTGGTGGTGGCTATCTCGGCCAGTTGGGCATCGGTGATGGTGCCGATCTGCTCGCGACCGGTGGTCGCGGCGCCCTTCTCGAGCCCAGCCGCCTGGCGCAGCAGCACCGGGGTGGGCGACGTCTTCAGGACGAAGCTGAACGAGCGGTCCTCGTAGATCGTGATGTCCACGGGCACCACCGTGCCCCGCATGCTCTCCGTGGCCGCGTTGTACTGCTTGCAGAACTCCATCGTCTGGACGCCGTGCGGCCCCAGCGCTGTGCCCACCGGGGGCGCGGGGGTGGCCGATCCCGCCTCGAGCTGGATCTTGACCACGGCCAGCACCTTCTTCTTCGGCGCCATTATCTGTGTTCTCCTTCTTCCGTATCTGTGTCCGGGCGCCTAGAGCTTGGCGACCTGGCTGAACTCGAGTTCGACCGGCGTTTCCCGGCCGAAGATGTTGACCAGCACCTTGAGCTTGAGCTGGTCCTCGTTGATCTCGGCGATCTGGCCGGAGAAGTCCGCGAAGGGACCCTCCTTGACCCGGACCGTCTCGTCCACCTCGTACTCGAGCCGGGGACGGCTGCGCTTGGTGGCGGTCTCGGTACCTTCGACCTTCACCTGCAAGATGTTCTCGACCTCGCGGCGGGACAGCGGTGTCGGCTTGGTCCCAGGTCCCACGAAGCCGGTCACGCCCGGGGTGTTGCGGATCGCCCCCCACGTGTCGTCATCGAGATCGCAGCGGACGAGCAAGTACCCCGGGAAGACCTTCTTCTGGACGGTGACCTTCTTGCCGCCCTTGAATTCGACGACGTCCTCCATCGGGATGACGACCTCGAAGACGCGGTCCTCGATGCCGCGGGAGGCCACGACGTTGCCCATGTTCGAGCGCACCTTGTTCTCGTAACCCGAGTAGGTGTGCACCACGTACCAACGGCCCGGGCGGTCGTACGGGCTCTCGACGGGGACGATCTCCTCTTCCTCGCCGTCCTCGCCCCACCCCCCGAGCTCGACCTCGCCGTCCGCCTCTTGTCCGGCGGTGGCGTCGAGCACCAGGTCCGGCACGCCCGCCTGGGCGGCCGTCTCCTCGGCGATCTCCTCGACCACAGCCTCGGCGATCTCCTCGACGACAGCCTCCTCGATCGCCTCGAGCACGGCTTCCTCGACGATCTCTTCCACGATCTCCTCTGCGATCTCTTCCACGATCTCCTCTGCGGCCTCTTCGGCCGCCACCTCGGACACGGCTTCCGCGACCTCCTCGACGACTTCCTCTTCTGAAACGGCCTCGAGGATCGCCTCGTCCTCGGCCGCGACCTCCTCGATCACGTCCTGGGTCGAGCTCATTGCGGCCTCCTCGGGGGGGCCCTCGGTCTCTTCTCGCTCGGCGGCCAGCGCCTCCGCGACGTCTTCCTCGTCGCCGGTCACCAGTGCCTCCTCCGCCTCTGAATGCGTCATGTCGCTCATCAGGGCCTACTTCGTGAAGAGAAGCGTGATCAGCTTCCCGAAGGCGAGGTTCAGCACGAAGATCAGGCTGATCATGATGATCAGCGTGGTCAGGACGACCGACGTGTAGTTGATGAGCTCCGAGCGAGACGGCCAGGCGACCTGGCGCATCTCGTCCCGCACCTCGCGGACGAATTGAACCGGCGTGGTCCGCTTGCGTCCCGACGGGCCCTTCTTCGCCCGCGGGTCCCTCGTCTGTGTGCCCGCGGGCGCGCGCCGGGTGGCGGGAGACCCATCGGCCTCCATCTGCCCTTGGCGCTGCATCATGCGCTTGGTCTCGCGGTTCACGGGTCTCGCCTCACATACTTCGTCGTCGGCTGAATACGTCCGGGGCAGGGCAGGAGGGACTCGAACCCCCAACCGCCGGTTTTGGAGACCGGTGCTCTACCAGTTGAGCTACTGCCCTCGGTGGGTGCCTTCGGTTGCCCTCAAGCAGGTGGTTCTTCCCCCTGACCTGGGGATCGACCTGCCAGAGTAGCACCGGCAGGCTGGGCATCGCTCAGCGGGTCTCCTTGTGCAGCGTGTGCTGGCGGTCCCAGCGACAGAACTTCTTCATTTCGATCCGCTCGCGGTCGTTGAGCTTGTTCTTGGTCGTGATGTAGTTGCGCCGCTTGCACACCTCACAGGCCAGCGTGACCTGGACCCTCTTCTCGTTCTTCGGCATGTCCAATCCTTCCTGGTCGCTGCCCGGGGCTCTGGTCCCGGGCCTGGTAGCGGCGGCGGGACTCGAACCCGCGACAACACGATTATGAGCCGTGTGCTCTGACCAACTGAGCTACGCCGCCATGGGCGAGCCCCCGGTGGGGATTGAACCCACGACCCCCTCCTTACCATGGAGGTGCTCTGCCACTGAGCTACAGGGGCGCCGCGGGAACCTTCCGCGAGCGTTCAATGATAGCCAGGGCTCGGCACAGGTTGCCTCCGCTCGCCCGGTTTCGGCACGTCAACAGTACCATCGACGGATGCGGATCCGACTGGCGGAGCTGGCCGACGCCGAAGCCATCCGGGCCATCTACAACGTCGAGGTCCTCGGGAGCACGAACACCTTCGACATGGTGCCCCGGACCCGGGCGGAGCAGGAAGCCTGGATCCTCGAGCACAGCGGGGTGCACCCGGCGCTCGTGGCCACCGAGCCCCGCGGGACGGCCGAGTCCGGCCGGGTCGGGGCGAACGGCGAGATCGTCCTCGGGTTCGGCTCCCTGTCCCCGTTCCGCGAGCGCTCGGGCTACTCGGCCACGGCGGAGAACTCCGTCTACGTCGACCGGTCCCAGCGAGGCAAGGGGGTGGGGCGGGACCTTCTGGCCGAGCTCCTGGTCCTGGCCTCCGCCCACGGCTTCCATTCGGTGATCGCCCGGATCGCGGGGCACAACGAGACGTCCATCGGGCTGCACCAGGCGGCCGGCTTCGAGCTGGTCGGCGTGGAGCGCGAGGTCGGGCGCAAGCACCGCCAGTGGCTCGACGTGGTGGAGCTGCAGCGCCTGCTGTGACCAGGGTCCCGGGGTCGGGCCCCCGGCCTCAGGACTCGAGCACGGCCCCCTGGCCGTGCGCCACGAGCGCCGGCAGCCGGGACCGGTCGAGCCGCCACGAGGTCGTCCAGTTGCCGAGCGGGACGATCGCCACGGCCCACAGGACCATGACCGCCAGGACCATGCTCGCCGGGTCGGTGTGGATCAACTGGTTCAGGAGGTCGGCGCCCCCGGTCAGCCCGATGAAGGGCGTCACGATCGAGAGGCCGAGCACCACGTAGAGCATCCGGCCCGTGACGACCGGCGCCAGGATGATGATGCCCCATGTGAGGTACCAGGGCTGCACGACGGGGCCCAGCAGAACGAAGGCCAGCATGGTGATGCCGAGCGCGCTCAGCACGCCGAGCCGCTCCCGGTTGACCAGGCAGTACAGCGCGACGACGGCCGCGGCCAGCAGCCCGATGGCCCTGGTCAGCGTCAACACGCCCCCCAGGCCGACACCGATGCCGACGACGTGCGCCGACCCGCTGATGAGGAGCCCGACGGCGGTGGCCGGGGCCATCCAGGAGCGCACGGTGCCGGGCGTGCCCAGGTTGGCGATCCATCCCCAGCCCAGACCGGACACCAGGGAGAGCGCTCCCATGACCGCCACGGTGATGAGGCCGGAGCGGATGACCGTGCGGGCACGGCGCCGCCAGTCGGCCAACGGACCCGCCCAGTCCCACGCGACGTAGACGATGCCCATGGCGGCAGGCACCTTGATGGAGGCGGCCAGCGCGCACAGCACGACGCCCCAGACCGGGTGGCGGCATCGCGCCGCGGTGATGCCGGCGAGCAGCAGGCCCACCATGATCGCGTCGTTGTGCGCCCCGCCCACGAGGGCGAGCAGGGTCAACGGGTTGAGCACGGCCAGCACGAACGCGGGTCCGGCGTCGTGGCCGAACGAGCGGGCCAGCTTGGGAATGCAGTAGGCGATCAGTGCGATGCCGGCGACCGACTGCAACCGCAGCAGCGCGACGGTGACCAACGCGTGGTGCAGGCTCAGGGAGGCCGACCATCCGGCCAGCATCAAGAAGAGCGGGCCGTAGGGGGCCGCGGTGTTTGCCCAGAGGGGATCCACCCCCGACGTGTACGGACCGTAACCGAGCGTGCCCGGCCCGTAGTGGTACGGGTTGATGTGGTGGCTCATCATCTCGCCCTGGGCGGCGTAGGAGAAGACGTCCCGGCTGAAGAGCGGCGCCACCGCCAGCAGCGGGAGAATCCAGAGGGCGAGCATGTACACCAGCGGGCGGATGGGCACGCCGGGCCTGGCCCGGAGCGTCTGGTACAGGCCGAACCACACGCGCACGAAGAGGACCATCCCGCCGTAGACGGCCACGACGCCGGGCAGCAGCAACGCGGTCGACGGCCAGTCGGCCTCACCGAAGAACCAGGTGCCACCCATCTCGAGCTTGAAGGGTGAGCTCGGCAGCGATGCGCCCACGCAGATGGAGACGACCGCGACGAATCCCAGGATCGCGGGCCGGCGCAGGAAGGACCAGTCGTTGGGTCCGCCGGACTCGGCCTCGACCCGCTGCGTCAGCGTGACGCGTGGAGTGACGCGCAGACGCACCGCGTCGGCCCGCATGGAGAGTCGGCGGAGGCACGTCCTGACCCGGTCCAGGACCGGTGGTGAAGGGGACATCGCGCTTTCGTCCACGGGGTGTCAGTCTCGCTTGTCGTTTCCGGGGGCTACGACCCGGGGGAGGGAGCGGTGCCCACGCCCCGGGGAGCATGCACCCGCAATCGATCTGCAACCGCATTGTAACGGCAAGCGGGGGGGAGGCAAGGGCCATCGGACCCGACTGTCCCTCCCCTGACTGGTTCTGCGTGGGCCGGGAAGGATTCGAACCTCCGTAGGTGTTAACCGACAGGTTTACAGCCTGTTTCCTTTGGCCACTCGGACACCGACCCGCAGCCGGCGAGGATAGTCGCGCCGGCCCCCGCAGAACGGCAGGTGGCGCCGGTACGCTGACGCCATGCCCACGTTTGACATCGTCTCGGAAGTCGACATGCAGGAGGTACGCAACGCTGTCGACCAGGCCAACCGGGAGGCCGCCACTCGCTTCGACTTCAAGAACACCGAATCGGCCATTGAGCTCAGCGACACCGAGCTCGTGCTGCGGTCCTCGACGGAGGACCGGCTGCGCGCCCTGCACCAGGTGCTGGACGAGAAGCTGGTCAGGCGCCAGGTCTCGCTGAAGGCGTTCGAGGACGGGAAGATCGAGGAGGCCCAGAAGGGCACCGCCCGCCAGAAGGTAGCCATCAAGGCGGGCATCTCCTCGGACCACGCCAAGCGGTTGAACAAGTTCATCAAGGACCTGGGTCTCAAGGGCGTGTCCTCTCAGACCCAGGGCGATCAGCTCCGGGTCACGGGCAAGAAGCGCGACGACCTCCAAGAGGTGATCGCGAAATGCAAGGCCGAGGACTTCGGGATACCCCTGCAGTTCGACAACTTCAGGGACTGACCGCGACCTCTCGCGCTGCGTGAGGCTCCGGCACGCGTCGGGGCGTCGGACGGTGCGGCCTATCGGTCTCCGTGGTGCTCGTCATACTCGACTCGGTCTCCGTGGTGCTCGTCGTACTCGACCGGGTCGACGTGGAACAGCTTGTTGTAGATCACGAACTTGACGATCCACAGGATGGCGAACGAGAAGAGATTCGCCGCGTTCACCAGGAGTGAAGTGGCGGCATGGCTCAATCCGTGATCGCGGGCGAAGTCGCCGGCGAGCCATACGGCGAGGCTCGAGAAGGCCAGCCCGATGAAGGAGAGCACCCAGAACGGCATGACCTCCCGCCAGAAGTGCGACTTGCCCCCCTTCCCCCACACCCAACGGCGGTTGAGCGTGTACGAGGGGATGGTCGCCAGGACATTGGCCAGGATGTTCGCCGGCACCTCGGACATCAGGCGGAACACGCCGAAGACGAGGAGCAGGGTGACCTGCGACACGATGGTCGAGATCACGGACACCCCGGCGTACTTGATCAGCTTGACGCTCGAGGGGTGAGCCATGATCTGGCGCAGCCGAACCACCAGCGGCTCATCGGAAGACCAGATATGAGCGATGGGGCGATGCCCGTCGGCGTCGAGCATGGGGCCCCCGCTGTCGCGGGCTGCGCCCTCCGAGGGCGGTACAGGCACGGGGCCACCCTAGCCCGGCGGCCATTTGGCCCCCTGTCAACCGGCTATGTACCGCCTGTGACGAGGCGGTTGGAGCGAGCGACCGTTCCGAACCAGTGGGCGCTCGGTTTGGGTCGTCGCTCAAAGGTGTCGGGGGCCACTGCGACCAAGCCGAACTTGGGGCCGTACCCGAGATGCCATTCGAAGTTGTCCAGCAGGCTCCACACGAAGTAGCCCCGCAGATCGATCCCCTCGGCAAGGCAGCGATGGGCGCTCCGGAGCGCGTCGGAGAGGAACGCGATGCGCTCTGCGTCGTCGGCCGTCGCGATCCCGTTCTCGGTCACCACCACCGGGCGCCCGCTGACCACCGCCGCACGCCGCACCGTGTGCTCCACCGCCTGTGGCCAAAGCTCATCGCCCATCTGGGTCACCGGCACATCGGGATCGTTGGGCGCCAGCCCCTCGGGGCCGAAGTGCATCCGTGTGTAGCACTGCACCCCCACGAAGTCGTCGCCGCCGGTCGCCCGCAGGAAGATGTTCTCGAGCATCTCCTCGGCCGCGTCGCGCAACGCCTCACCGCCGGGGTCGGCTGTGATCTCGGCCATGGAGAGCGTGAGCCCGACCGGGAAGTCGCCCGGGCCGGAGCGGAGGGCGTCGACGGCCAATCGATGGGCGCGGACCATCGCCTCGTTGACGGCGGCGTAGCGCCCGAAGTCCTCCTTGACTCCCGGGGGATACTCGCCCTGGAAATACCCCATGACGGCCACGACGTTCGGTTCGTTGATGGTGCAGGCCCATCCGATGAGATCTCCGAGGTACGCGGAGGCCCGGGCCACGAACCGGGCGAAGCACTCAGGGGCGTCGGGCGCCTCCCAGCCACCGCGCTCGGCCAGCCACCGCGGCGTCGTGAAGTGGTGAAAGGTGACGACGGGGATGATCCCGTGCCCGTGGCAGGCGGCGCACATGCGCCGGTAGTGCTCCAGCGCGGCCGTCGAGAACTCGCTCTCCGCGGGCTCGATGCGGCTCCACTCCAGCGAGAAGCGGTAGGCGCCGAGTCCCATGTCGGCCACGAGCTGCACGTCCTCGCGCCAGCGGTGGAACGAGTCACAGGCATCTCCGCTCGGCTCGAGGGTCCCCGACGCGGGGTCGTGCTCCCACGCCCACCAGTCGTTGTTGACGTTGCCTCCCTCGATCTGGTGCGCCGCCGTGGCGACGCCCCAGGTGAACCCGCTCGGGAAGACGATCTCGCCGAGTTCGCGGGCTGGGGACACCTGTGCCATGTCGCCGCAGGGTAGTGGGGGCCGCGGCCGCGTGCTCGTGCCGGGGCACGCCCCGACGCCTGCGAACATGGACGGATGAGCACGTCCCTGGAATTCCTCGTCGACCTGCTTGACCTCGAGCCCATCGAGGTCAACATCTTCCGGGGCATCCAGCCCAACGAGGAGCGCCAGCGTGTGTTCGGCGGGCAGGTGGCCGGGCAAGCCCTCATGGCGGCCGGGCGCACGGTCGAGCACGGTCGCGTCCACTCACTGCACTCGTACTTCCTGCGGCCCGGCGATCCGATGGTGCCCATCCTCTACGAGGTGGACAGGATCCGCGACGGAAGGTCGTTCACGACCCGGCGCGTCGTCGCCGTCCAGCACGGCCGGGCCATCTTCAACCTCGAGGCCTCCTTCCACGACCACGACGAGGGACCTCAGCACCAGTTCCCCATGCCCGAGGTGCCCGCGCCCGAAGCCCTGGCACCGCTCGCCGAGCGCCTCGAGCCGTGGAAGGACGAGCTGGCCGAGTGGTTCGACCGCCCCCATCCCATCGACCAGCGCCACATCGGCGAGCTGCCCTGGCACTCGCGGGGCGCCGGCGAACCCTGCCATCGGCTGTGGATCCGCGCCGACGGCGAGTTGCCCGACGATCCGCTCCTGCATGCCTGTGTGGCGACCTACGCCTCGGACATGTCCCTGATCGACACCATCCTCGCCCCGCACGAGGTGCGCTGGGGCGACGAGGGTTTCATGAGCGCCAGCCTTGACCACTGCATGTGGTTCCACCGGCCCTTCCGGGCCGACGAATGGCTGCTCTACGACACCGATTCACCCGTCGCCATCGGAGGGCGCGGCCTCGCCCGGGGCTTTCTCTTCGACCAGTCCGGCCACCTCTGCGTCTCCATGGTCCAGGAGGGGTTGACCCGCATCCTGCGACAAAAGACCGAAGGCGCGGTGAGCGGGCCCTAGCGCGATTCCATGGGGACGTAGTCGCGGCTCTCCGGGCCGATGTAGAGCTGGCGCGGGCGGGCGATCTTGGAGTCCTGGTCGAGCATCTCCTGCCAGTGGGCGAGCCATCCCGAGGTGCGCGGGATGGCGAAGAGGACGGGGAACATCTCGAGCGGGAACCCCATGGCCTGGTAGATGAGACCCGAGTAGAAGTCGACGTTCGGGTAGAGACGACGTGAGATGAAGTACTCGTCGCTGAGCGCGATCTCCTCGAGTTTCAGCGCGATGTCGAGCAGCGGGTTCTTACCCGTCACCTCGAAGACCTCGTCGGCGGTGCGCTTGATGATCTTGGCCCGGGGGTCGTAGCTCTTGTAGACGCGGTGCCCGAAGCCCTGGAGGCGCTGCCCGCTGGTTCCCGCCTTGACCGTCGCGATGAAGTCCGGCACGTTCTCAATGCTGCCGATGTCGGTCAACATGCGGATCACGGCCTCGTTGGCGCCACCGTGACGGGGACCATAGAGCGCTGCCGCGGCAGCGGCGGTGGCCGAGTAGGGATCCGAGTGCGACGAGCCGACCACGCGCATGGCCGTGGTCGAGCAGTTCTGCTCATGGTCGGCGTGCAGGATGAAGAGGACGTCGAGCGCACGGGCCAGGACGGGATCGGCCTCGAACCTCGGCTCGGCGACCTTCCAGAGCATGGAGAGGAAATTGGGGGCGAAGTCGAGCGAGTTGTCTGGATACACGAAGGGCATCCCCACGCTGAAGCGATGTGCCGCGGCGGCCAGCGTCGGCATCTTGGCGATGAGACGGATGATCTGCTTGTTCCGCGACTCCGGATCGAAGATGTCCTTGGCATCGAGGTAGAAGGTTGACAGCGCTGCGACGGCGGAGACCAGCATGCCCATGGGGTGGGCGTCGTAGTGGAATCCCTCCAGGAAGCGCTTGCGGACGTTCTCGTGGATGAACGTGTGGTACGTCACGTCGTGACGCCAGGCGGCGAACTGCTCCTCGTCGGGGAGTTCGCCGTTCAAGAGGAGATACGCCACCTCGAGGTACGTCGAACTCTCCGCCAGTTGCTCAATGGGGTACCCGCGGTAGCGCAGGATCCCGGCGTCACCGTCGAGATACGTGATGGCACTCTCGCAGGCCGCCGTGGACATGAAGCCGGGGTCGAAGAACCACACCCCTGGGAGGAGCTTTGCCCACTCCTCGGCCGAGACCCCGCCGTTGACCAGCGGAATCTCCATGGACTCGCCATTGCGATTGTCCGTGATCGTGATGCTCTCGGCCACGTGAAGAGCCCTCCAATTCCTGACTTCGGTGCGCTCCGATCCTATGGCCACGGCGTGCGTGCGGTCGACACGCGTCCCGGCGGGTCCCCCTGCGACTCAGGTGGCGGGTGCGACCTGCAGTGCCTGCTGCGTCACCGTGCCGACTGTCACGGCCTGGCCCGCCGGAGGGATCACCGCAACCGTGAGCTGGTAGGTGGACCCGGGCTTCACGTGGAAGGTGGCTGTCGGCAGTGCCACCGAGCCACCGAGGGCCAGCGCAGTGGTCTCGACCTTGGTCACGGTCGCCCCCGAGGACTGGTTCGCCAGTGTGATGCGGACCGATGCGTGCGGCTCCCCGGACGAGCCGTCGTTCCCGAGCACCACCGTCACGCCGAGCAGCGACGTGGGGCTCAGGACCGACACGGTGGATGGCGCGCCGGGCGGCGGGGGCAGGGCGGGAGGGCTCAGGCGAACGGTGCGCAGGAGGACATAATGCGTCGCCTCGAGCGTGGACGAGGTGGCAATCAGGTCGACCTGCGCCGCCACCGTTCCCACCTGCCACAGCTGTGGATCACTCACCCAGACCGACTTGGGCAGCCTGGCGTTGCCCGCCGCCGCCGCGAGGGAGCGCCGCACGGAGCGGTACACGCTGTCCGAGCGGGACAGCAACGCACCGGCGGCAGCGATGCGGTTCGTCGCCTGTGTCGCCGACAGGAGGGCGGTCTGGCTGACGACACTCTGGGAGGTGGCCGAGTCGGTGGCCGGGATTCCAGCGGAGGGAATCGGCTGCATACCGAGGAAACCGTCGAGCGCGTCCCGCAGCTCGCTCATGGACTGCGCCCGCTCGGCGAAGACGGCGGCGAACTCACCCGCGACCGAGCCCGACGGCGCCGACCCTGCGGCGAGGTCCGCCCGTGCCGACTGGCGGGCCGTCTCCTGCACTGCGGCATCGAGGGAGGCCTGCAATGCCTGTCGGTCCTGCGTCTGCAGGTTGTTCATCAGGCTGCGCACCTGCGACGCCGTCGTGTTGGACTGCTCGGCGATCACCGACCCTTGCGCGGCAAGCGACCGGTTCGAGTTGGCGTCGTAGCCCTGCGATTGCCGCGACACCTGGGTGAGCCCGCCCACGAGGAGCGCCAGCACGATCACCGCTGCAAGGAGCAGGATGACCGGGCGGGCCGGTGATCGACGGCGCGCGCGTCGGCGTGACCTGCGTGGCGACATCGCCACAGGAAACTACTGCCGCACGTGCAGACTTACACCGCGAGGAAGGAGGAGTCCGGGGTTTCGCCCGCTGTGGTCAGCGTGCTGGCGCTCGAACGCCACTGGACTGTGGGGGCGATGGCCCGCACGTCCACCCGGTCTCGATAGCGCTCCACCAGCTCGAGGATCTCGGAGATCACCTCGTCGGTCAGGAGGTGCGGCTGAAGGCCGAGGTCGAGGAGCTTCGTGTTGGCGGCGTTGAAGTAGTGCTCCTCGTTCTCGACCCGCGGATTGGCCAGGCCCTCTGCGATGTCGACCCGATTCGGGGCGACCTTCTTGACCATGAGCGCCATGTCGCGCACGGAGAAGGACTCGGTGAACTGGTTGAAGACCCGGAATTCGCCACGGTCGGCGGGGTTGTCGATCGCCAGCGTGACGCAGGCCAGGGTGTCGCGGATGTTGAGCATGCCCCGGGTCTGGCCACCGGCGCCGTAGACGGTCAGCGGGTGTCCCGTCACGGCCTGGACGCAGAAGCGGTTCAGCACCGTCCCGAAGACGCCGTCGTAGTCGAAGCGGGTGGCCAACACGGGATCGAGGTCGGTCTGCTCCGTCGACTGCCCGTAGACAATGCCCTGGTTGAGGTCGGTGGCACGCAGTCCCCAGATGCGGCAGCCGAACATGATGTTGTGGCTGTCGTGCACCTTGGACAGGTGGTAGAAGGAGCCCGGCTGCTTCGGATAGGGCAGCACGTCGGTCCGTCCCTTGTGGGTGATCTCGATGAACCCCTCTTCGATGTCGATATTGGGATACCCGTACTCCCCCATGGTCCCGAGCTTCACGAGGTGGATCTCGGGGTTCGTCTCCTGAATGGCGTACATGACGTTCAGGTTCCCGACAACGTTGTTGACCTGGGTGTAGACCGCGTGCTCCCGGTCGATCATGGAGTAGGGCGCCGAGCGCTGCTCTCCGAAGTGCACGATGGCGTCGGGCTTGGCTTCGATGACAACGCCGTAGGTGAAGGCAGCATCGGTGAGATTGCCGATCCGGACGTTGATCGCGTGCCCCGAGAGCTGCTCCCAGCGGTTGACACGATCCTGCAGCGGAGCGATGGGCACCAGGCTGTCAACGCCCATCTCCCGGTCGTATTCGCGGCGCACGAGGTTGTCGACGATCGTGATCTCGTGTCCCAGCGCCGACAGATGTAAGGCGGTTGGCCAACCGAGATAGCCGTCTCCTCCGAGAACCAGGATCTTCATCGTCACCTTTGTCTTCTCTCAGGCTCCGCCTTTGTTACGGAGTCATTGCAGTCTCATCATGGGTCAACACCCTGAATCCAACCTGTGTAGCGGCTGTTTTTGCGTTGAGACCAGGGATTTTCTTTGCGATGGGAGCATAAATAACGGGAAATCGGCAAACGGGGATGGTCAGACCGGGACTTCCACACCAAACGGGCGTCGGGGCGTCGTAGGCCGGCGTGCCGGGTCTTCGATGTGCGGTTCGCCGGTCGTTGACACCGCGTTGTCATTGACAGTGCGGCGGCATCACCGGCCGACGCCATCCGACGTCGCGGCGGGATCGTTCCCGACGCCCCACAGGGCATTCCGCAATCCCGACGCGCGCGCGATCGGCCTCGCGATGGCAGATCGGATCGACTCCTCGGGGCCGACGAGGAGGAGGCGCTCCTGGGCGCGGGTGACCGCCGTGTAGAGCAGCTCCCGAGTGAGGATCCGCGAGCCGGGCGCGGGCAGCACGAAAGCGACCACCTCGAACTGGGAGCCCTGGCTCTTGTGGACCGTCATGGCGTACACGGTGTCGACCGCGGCCAGCCGAGTGGGGCTGACCGTGACGATGTCGCCACCCCGCTCGAAGGCTGCCTCCATGGGCCTGTCGCGTCCTTTGACCACGACACCGATGTCGCCGTTGAAGAGCTGCAGGGCGTGGTCGTTCTCCGTCACGATGAGCGGACGCCCGACGTACCAATCGGCCCCCACGGCAAAGTCCTCGACCTCGGCCAGGAGCCATCTCTCTATGAGCTGGGTCCAGGTCGTGACGCCCTCGGGTCCTCGCCGATGCGCGCAGAGGAGGCGGAACCCCCCCAGCGCCTGGAGCGCCCCCCTGGCGTCACCGGACTTCGCCGCCTCAATGGCGTCACGGCCGCTGTGCACGGCAAGGGCGCGGATCGCGTCGACGCCCTCGGCCGCAGGTTGTGACGCCTCGAGGGGGATCCACTGGACGTTCGACTCGCCCGCGTCCAACGCTGCCAGTGCGGCGTCCTCATCACCGCGCTGTATCGCCCGGGCCAATTCGGCAATGGCTCCCCGGTGGCGGTGCACGTGACGCAGCGAGACCACGCCGTCCCCGATAGCCGAATGATGGGCGCCTGCGACCTCGGCCACGGGACACCGGGTGACCGACTCCAGGCGAACGCGCGCCGCGCTCCCCATGCACAGGCCCGCCGAGGCCGGTCCGACGATGTCGCCGAGCACTGCGCCGGCCTCCACCGAGGCCAGCTGCTCCGGGTCGCCAACGAGGATCAGGCGGGCGTCAGGGCGGATGGCTTCGAGCAGGCGCGCCATCGTCGAAAGGGCCACCATCGAGGTCTCGTCGACCACGACCACGTCGTGGCGGAGAGGGTTCGACCGGTTGTGGCGGAAGCGCGTCCGGTTGCCCGGATTGAAGCCGAGGAGTCGGTGGAGCGTCATGCCGCGCAAGCCACGAAGCCGTTGCTGCAGATCGTCGTCGAGACCCATCCGCGGCGCCTCGGCGCGTACCGCCTCTTCCAGGCGGGCTGCGGCCTTGCCCGTGGGGGCAGCCAATGCAATGAGGGGCGGGGGGCGGCCCTGCGCCATCGCCTGCTCCTGGAGCAACGCGAGGACACGGGCAACGGTGGTGGTCTTGCCCGTCCCCGGACCGCCGGCGATGACCGAGACTCTCCGGAGCACCGCGACCGCAGCAGCCAGGGTCTGGAGGTGAGCCGGGTCTGCGTCGGCGGAGCCGGCAGGGAACATCCGGGCCAGGCCCTTGGTCAGCAATGCCTCGTCGACTCCGTCCGCAGCTGGGGAGGCCAGCTCGAGGAGATCGGAGGCCACCTGGAGCTCGTCCACCCAGAGCCGGTTCAGATACAGGTTCGTTCCCGAGAGATGCAGCGGACGATCGTCCCCGACGAGAGGGCCGGCACGCATGGCGGCCAGCCAGGCATCCGGGTCCGGCCAGGGCAGGGCATCGACGTCGGTGTCCGCATCCGACTCGCTGCTCGCGGTGAGCCTGATCGCGCCAAGGTCGACGCACACGTGACCCAGACGCGGTGCCCTGGCGGCAAAGCCGACCCCGAGCCGCACGAGGTCATCGGTGACGCTGCTCAGCGCGGTCAACCTGTCCGCGACGTGGACATCCGAGGCAGCCAGCACGCCGGCCTCGTTGAATTCGCGCAGCAGCCCCTTCGCGCCCAGGGCCAGTGCGGGGTCAAAACGGTCCAGCTCCTCGGTCGGCATCACGGGTGAACGCCTCGGTCGAACAGATCGCTCAACGACTCCACCAACCCTGGCGGTGGCCGCCAGAACCAGACCCCGACGGGGTGCTCGCCGATCCGGGTGGGTTCCGATGCACTCATGCCACGCAGGAACAAGTACAGGACACCGCCGAGGTTCTGCGCCACGTCGTACCCGGGCAGGCGCCAGCGCAGGTACCGGTGCAGCGCCACGGAGTAGATGAGCGCCTGCAGGGGATAGTGAGCCTCCGCCATCTCGGACTCGATCGCCTCTGGACGGTAGTGCCAGGCCGTGAGCGTCTCGTCGGGCGGGGCCAGCCTGTTCGTCTTGTAGTCGGCCAGCACGAAGCGGTCGCCAGGCAGCCGGAACACGAGGTCGAGGCTCCCGTTCAGGTAGCCGCGGAGCACGCCGTCGAGCGCCTGGTCGCGCAGACGGTCCGCGTAAGCGCGTACCGGGTCACCGGGGCTCAGGTGCATCTCGAGCACGTCGGCGAGATCGGACACGTGGAGCTGCGCCGTGGGCACGTCGCCACCGACGAGCGGGATCTCGAATCCCAACTCGTCGAGTCGGTCGTCGCGGGCGATGTCACACAGCCGCACCTCACCAACTGAGGGGCCGAGCGGTGACTCGAGAGCCGCGCAGAGCCCGGCAACGGCAGCGTCCTTGTTCCCGAGATCCACACTTCGCCAGGCCAACTCGTGTTCGACTGCCTCTTCGACCTCTGTCACGAGGTCGGGCGAGGCGAAGTCGATCCTCTCCAGCGCGCTGTGGACGATGGTGCCGACGAGGGCGCCACCGGGCATACCGGCGAGCCCGAGTGCCGTGGACCGGAGCCAGTCCTCGTCCGATCCGGTTCCGACCGTGCCCCAGGGGGCGACTGGCGTCTCTTCGTCGGAGGTCAGCGGCTCCTCCGGCTCGCTGCCGATGAGCGGCTCTCCGTGCAGCGCTCGGGTGATGCTCGAGTACGACACGCGACGCCAGTCGACGTCGAGAGAGCGGTCGAAGAGGGCGGCCTCGAGGTCGGCGGCGGTGCCGACGTCCGGTTGCCACCGGACGTCGGGGGGCGGGGTCACGTGCTCGACGGATACCTCGGGGCCCAACGCGGAGAAGGCCTGCTCGACCGCGGAATCAGGCTGCGACTTCTTCCCGTGCGGCAGCACCTCACCGCCCGGCCCACGGGCGAACATCAGCCGCGACAAGGGTGAATTCTTGGTGTCCCTGCTGCCGGCCCACCAGATCACGGTCTGGTGTTGGGCACGCGTCAAAGCGACGTAGAGAAGGCGCAGATCTTCGCCCTGTCCTTCGATCTCCTCCAGCTTCCTGTGGGCGATCAGCTCCGGACCGGGGCATCCGACGTCGATGGTGCGCTCGTGGGCGTTCCCCGGGTCGTGGAACACCGGTACATCCGCCTTGTGGATGTACCCGTCCCAGGCGTAGGGGCACAGCACCACCGGGAACTCGAGCCCCTTGCTCCGATGGATCGTGATCACCTGGACCGCGTTGGCGTCCGACTCGAGGCGCCGCGTGCGCTCCTCGGTCTCCGCCTCGCGATCTGCCTCGACGATACGGCGACCGAGCCAATTGGCCAGTGTCGTCGGTCCCACCCCCTCGATCGCCCCTGCCTCGTGCAGCAGCTGCGCGAGGTGGCGCAGGTCGGTCATGAACCGCTCGCCATCGGGACGTGACAACACACGGGCCGGCAAGCCGGTGTGGCCGCTGATCGTCTCGTACAAAGAGGCGACACCCTGGTCGCGCAGGCACCGGGCCCAGTTGTGCAGGGACCAGTGGAGATCCTCCCATCGGCCCTCATCGGCGCGCGCCACCTCTTCGGCTGACCACCCGATGAATTGGGTCAGGGCCACCAGTGACGCGCGCTCCCGCGATGCGGGACGTTCGAGCGCTTCGAGCAACCGCAGCCATTCGCGGGCCGACTCGGAGACGAACACCGACCCGGCGCCGCCGATCACAGCGGGGACCCCGACCGCGCGCAGGGCATCACGCACCGTCACGGCGTGCTTGTTCGAGCGCACGAGGACAGCGACATCGCCGGGATGCAGCGGTCTGCGCGCCACCTCCGTGCCGTCGCGGCGGCGTGTGACGACCTCGGGCTCCGCCCTCAGCAGCTGGACCGTCTCGGCGGCGAGATCGCCGGCGATGAACTCGCGCGCATCCGGTGCCTTGAGTTGGCCCTGCTGCGTGCGCGCCACCAGGCGGTCCTCGGCTCGCACGATGCGGACCCGCAGCGGTGAAGCCAGCGGCGCGCCAACAAGCCGGGATGCCGCGTTGGCGTCTGCGGCATGGACGTTCCGGTACGAAATGCCCGCCTGTCCGAGCTGGGCACCGGCGAAGAGCGCATCGTACGCGCGCAGGAGGCCCGCATCACTGCGCCAGTTCACATCGAGCGTCCACTCGGACTGCACGTGGTGCTTGGCCCTGAGATAGGTGTCCACGTCGGCCCCGCGAAACGCGTAGATCGCTTGCTTGGGATCGCCGATCAGGACAAGGGTCGTCCCCTGATCACCGAACGCGCGGTGCATGATCTCCCACTGGACGGGATCGGTGTCCTGGAACTCGTCGACGAGAACGACGTCGTAGCGTTCACGCAGGCGAGCGCGCGCGACAGCACCGCGGGTCGGGTCGCGCAACGTGTCACGGAGGCGGATCAGGACATCGTCATAGGTCAGGATCTTCAGCGTCCGCTTCCGGCGATCCATCTCTTCGTGGACAGCCCGTGCGAACCGGCGCCGCGTGGAGGGCAGATCATCCGCATCGGACAAGCCCGGGACCACGGCGGCATCGGGTTGCTCCATCACCTTCCGTGCGATCTTGAGTGCGTCCTCGCGGGAGAAGCCGAGCTCGTTCGTGCGGTGGGCGAACTTGCGGAGATAGAGGTCGTCCACCACTTCCTCGAGAAGATCCCGCACGTCTTCGACCAGGGTGACCTCGCGATCGACGTCACCCGCCGTGCCGAGCCCGTACAGGACCTGGAGACAGAACCCGTGTGTCGTCTCGATCGTGGCCGCGTCGAAGTCGGCGATCGCCTTGGCCAGCCGATCGCGGCGCACCTCCTGCTCGGCAGGCGGAGCGTCGGCGAGGACGCGGACGATCTCGTCGTCAGCGTGCTCTTCCGTGGCAGCCATCACATCGACGAGTCCGTCGTGGGCACGTACAAGGCGCTCCCGCACCCGCTCACGGAGCTCCCCCGTGGCCATGCGCGTGAACGTGATGACGAGAAGACGATCGATCGGCAAGTTCGCCTCGGCCACGTACCGCGTCGTGAGTCCGGCGATGGTGAAGGTCTTCCCGGTCCCCGCACTCGCCTCGAGCAGGGTCGTACCGGCGGGGAGCGGGCCGCAGACGTTGAACGGCTGCGGATCTGTCGGCGCCGTCATTGGTTGGCGATCTTCTCGAACTCGAGCAGCCCGTCCCAGAGCCTGCGGGCATACAACCCGAACCGGCTGGATTCGCCCGACACCGCATCCTCGTCCGCCTGGTCATTGCCCGACGCTCCCGAGCGTGCCACCATCTCGACGAACGAGAGCTCCCCGCCGAGCACGAGGAGGTGCTCGTTCTCCCGGTTCTCCCGTTTGAAGTCCCTGTTCGACTCCCACTCGCCGAGTGCGGGCACGTCCGCGTCGTCGGCTCCGGCCCGGCGGGCCGCGGCGTAGGCCGCCGACGTCTTGCAGTACAGCGGCAGGGGCTCACGCATCCCCCGCCGGTAGAGGTCCACGAGATTGCGCAAGTGGACGTCGGCGACCAACTTCCGTGTCTGCGGATCAGGACCGAGCGGGCCGATCCTCGACAGACTCACGAGGCGCGACGATCTCCGTTCGGCTCGGGCGATCGTGACCGCCTCGAACGGACGGTCGGGTCGGGCTGCGCTCAGGGCGAGCAAGCGGACCCACGCGACCAGGCGCAGCGAGGGCTGCATCCTCCGGTAGGTGACGGTATGGACGACGTCGCCACGCACACCCGACACGGCGCCGAGCACCTCTGACAGGCCCGCCAGGTCGACCTGCACGTCGACAGCCGTCGGCGCTACGTCCACACCCTCGCGAGACGCCGCGACCAGCGCTTCAATCGAATAGGCCATCTCATTGAGCAGGGGATCGGCCAATGAGGACGGTGGCAGCGCGCCGCGCGCCTTCTCCGCGGCCTCGCACGTCGCCCAGTCGTCGCCCCCAAGTCGGGCCCGGAGGACGCGCTCGCCGATCTCCCACTCTGCCAACCCGTCCAGCTCGATCGGGATGGCGTCTTCGAAGTCACGGGTGCGGTCCCACAGCGAGACACCGAGCCGCTCGCGCAGGAACGCGCGGACCGGATGGCGTACGAAGCGGTCGAGGCGGTCGAGCTCGATCAGCCCCTCGTCGCCGACGGCGTCGGGGAGCGGACGCTCCAGAAACTCGGGCGCATCGCGTCGCGGCGCGAGTGCGGCGCGGGCGCCGGCCAGATGCAACTCGTCGAAACTCCAGGGTCCGCCTGACACGAGCCGGCCCGGCTCGTAGTTCCGGCGGTCGAAGGGTTGCAACGGGTGCTTGACGATGACGGCCTGCGATGCCGGACCGTCATCGGTCTGCACTGTGCGGTCGACGACGTCGAGGAGCTCGCCCACGGGGACGGCGGGTGGACGGGGCAGGTTGGAACGCTCGTCGCGGCCCGTATAGGTGATCACCAGGTGCTCGCGGGCGGCCAGGAGTGCGTCGAGCAGGAGCTGCCGGTCCTCGCTCCTGACGTCACGGTCACCGACACGTGGGTCCTGCGCCGAGAGATCGTCTCCGTCGCGCTCGATGTGCCGCGGGAAGCTGCCGTCATCGAGTCCCAGCAGGCACACGACCCTGTGCGGGATGGAACGCATCGGGACCAGCGTGCACACGGTGATGTGCCCGGTCCGGAAGTTCGCGCGCGTCGGCCGGCCCTTCAGGCGGTCCGCCAGGATCGAGCGGACGTCGTCACGGCCGAGCAGCACAGAGCTGACCCGTTGCTCGTCCGTGGCCTCGCCGACGAGCTCCTCGAGGAGGGCTGTGAGCTGGGCCTGCTGCCATGCATCACGTGGTGTCGTCGCCGTCAGCGAATCCGAGATCCGGGCCAGCGTGCTCGCCCATTGGTCAACCGTACGGGTCTCGGCGAGTGCATCGATCGCGCAGCGGAGTCGCTCGATGAACTCGGTGAGGCGACCGGCCAGGTCGATGTCGCTGGTCTCGACGTCGTCGAGCGGCAGCACCCCCTCGAAGAGGCGCTGGCGTTCATCCGCCATTGCCACCCCAAGGAGCATCCGGTCGAGGCCGGACCGCCACGTGTTGGCTCCGATGGTGCCGAGCCCGAAAGCCTCTCGGTGTTCTTTGTCGAAACCCCAGCGCACCCGGGCTTCCCGGACCCACTGCTCCAATCGGGACAGATCGTCGTCGCTGAAGCGAAACCGGCGGCGGACCGGCTCGCGACCCGCGAGGTCGAGGATCTGCGTCGCGGTCACGCGTGCGGGGGCGAGCTCCAGAACCTCGGCGAGCACCCCCATCACCGGATTGGTCTGACGGAGCGAGCGGTCCGCCAGGCGGATCTCGAGCTGGTGGGCGGGGCGATCCAACCCGTCGACCTCGTCGTGCCCCCCGAACGTCGCCTCGATCAGTGGGGCAAAACCCTCGATGTCGGGACACATGACGATGACGTCACGCGTCTGGAGGGTCTCGTCCTGCTCCAGCAGGTGGAGCACGGCGTCGCGCAGGACCTCCACCTGCCGTCCGCGCCCGTGACACGAATGGACGCGGACGCTGGCGTCGTCGCCGTCCAGGAATGGTCGGTCCTCGTCCTCCGTCCCGCCCGCACCCCCCGGTGCGCGGTCGGCCCGGACGTCGTCCTGAATCAGCTGGAGCAGGGTCCTCGGACCGCCCGGGGACACCGGATCGGGTTCCTGCCCGTCGGGAACGGCCCCGGCGAGGACGAGCTGCATCTCTCTGGCATCCCTGCCCCACGACGCCAGCAGGGGGTTGCGGGGTGTTGTGGCCGTGGGGTCGTCCCGACGCAGCACATGCCGCGACGGGGGACCGACCTGGGGTTCCAGACGCCTCCACAGGGCCGGGGAGGGATGCAGGAGGAAGAGGTGCACGGCACGACATTCCGCCACGGCCTCGAGGACGTCGAGGTAGCTCGCCGGCAATCTGGTCAAACCGAACAGTGACAGCCGGGCCGGCACGTCGAGGAGCCCGGGTTCCTCCCCCAGTCGCCTCGTCGCGTCGAGCAGCCGCTCGGCCGGGCTGGGCCGCCCAATCCGCTCCCGCAGCCGCCGCCACAACTCGTACTGCCACAGCGTCTCGCCGTCTCGACGGTCTCCCCTCGCCCAGCGCTGGAGCATGTCCGGCCGGTGCACGGAGTAGCGATCGAAGAGGTCGGCCACATGACGGATGCTCCCGAAGCGCTCGTCGGTGGTCCCTGATTTGCTCATATGCACCGCAAGCGGGCCCACCCACTCCTCGTCGAAGTGGTCGTCGACCACCTCCATCAGAGGCCACACCGCACGTTGCGGCAACCAGGGGTCGGCATCGGGCTCGGCGCCCGCCGCGAGCGCCAACGCCCGGTTCACCAAGGCTCCGGGGAACGGAAAGTCGATGTTGGCGCACACCCCGTCCTGGCCGCCCGCGGTTGCGCCGAGCCGCGTGGAGAGGCGCTGGGTCAGCCAGCGCTCGATGCCCCGCGTCGGAACCGACACCACTTCGGACGTCATGGGGTCGTCGAGAGGCTCGGCGACCAGGTCGCACAGCATCGACACCAGGGCGTCGGCCTGCTCGGACCGGTGGACGTGCAGCACCCCCGCAGAGTACGTCGCCGCTGTTCGCTGCTGACCGGGTCGGAGGCGGCCCGGACGATCCGGCTCGGGGGCGTCGTCAGACGGGAGGCTTCCTAGGAGCCCGTCCCCGCGGTGGGACCGCTCTCGGGGAGCGCCAGGACGGTCGGCTCCGTGATCTCGGCGTCCTCGTCGTCGCTCCGTAGCTCCACCGCTTGGAGGGGGCGCGGCGCGGCCTCGATGGGCGACAGGGC